>Ga0228710_1001245_pt1 | contig 37486 bp, 17 predicted proteins | sample MedpolnodulmetaG_FD_177995 | JGI IMG/M metagenome (GOLD analysis project Ga0228710, IMG submission 177995) | Root nodule microbial communities from Medicago polymorpha collected in Santa Monica, California, United States - pink nodules | ecosystem: Host-associated > Plants > Roots > Nodule...
ATGGCCATTTTATGTTCATATAAATGGCAAAATTATAACTCTTTTATGTTCAAATTGTATCCATGTTATGTCTGTTTATTATATTCGACATTTATATATTCATATTATGTTCAAAAAATGTCAAAAATACTTCAAAATTATATCTATTAAGGACGAAAAACAAAATAAAAAATTTTGTGAGGATGAAAACGTTCAGTTTAATTTTATAGGAACTAAAATCAAAATTCATTATATTTATAAGGACGAAAAACTTATTTAACCCTAAATAATATAATCTCCTATAAACTTAACGATGTGGGACTTCCCTAATTGCTATTTTTCAAAAGCGGTATTTGATATTATTATTATACTAAGAAGCGGTATTTGATACTATTATTATCATTTGTTATGCTTCTATTCAACTATTGCAAATGTTTCATTTATTTTATTGAATTTAGTTAATAATATGAGCCTAATTTGAAAAAAAAATCCATTCTTCTGTCTTTTCCTGTTTGAAGAAATACAACCGTTCCTTGTATTTGAAAAATTACATCCAAACCTGAACTATATATAATATTTCACGTTTTTCTTTGTATCTTGCATATAATGTGAGATTCATTTTCTGCAAAAAAAAAAGAGTTAAATCTAACTCAAATTGAAAAATCATTCAAATATCTTAAATCTGAATCACTATTACTATATTACTATACATACCAAAATATTTTCAAACTAAAAACATCCAAAACATCTCAAATGATCACACAATAAAGTAAACATAAAGAAGAATAGTACTACCTCCCATTCCTAACTATAGGATTATTTTGCAAAAATCACGGGAATTAAGAAAGTTGATAATAATATTAAATTTGTTTATAATTATTAATGTTTTTACAATTTTATCCTTAAGAGAGAGAGTTAGTTTATGTTTTTAACATAATATTTATTGTTGATTGAAGAAAAAGATACAAAATAAATAGGGGTATGGTGGTAAAGAAATAATTAATGTAATTGGAAATAGCAAAGGGTCTTATAAAAATGGACAAAAAATATTTTCAAAAGGGTCTTATAATTAGGAACGGAGGTAGTATATGAAGTTGCAAGTCCTGAGTTGGTATTTTATATATGAAATCTGTAAAAATGTGATATTTAGTACTAGATTAGTTAGTTTGAATATAAATCACAATCACAATTAAAAGAACACAACTCGGCTACCAATTTTACATCAGGTTAGATTAGGAATTTTTTAAAAAATTGAGAAGGCCAAGGTTAAAGGTTTTTTAGAAGTTTATTTCAGGTAAATAGAGAAAGCTAATTAGATTAGATGATGAACGAATAATGATGATGAGTGATATTATGTTGGACTGTAAATTGATTTTCATTTTGGTTGTTCCTGCAAACACATGATGTATTGAGTTAGATATTATTTATCCAACTTTGAGTTTTTTCTTTTATTTGCTGCATTGTTTTGTTCAACGCTTATATAGTGTTATACTTATACATGAATACATGGAGGAGGCGTATAACTTAGACGATGATGATAATGTGTTCATAGTTTCACCACATTATTACCTACGATGTGTTTATGCTAGTTAAGTTCGTCCTTTCTCAACTCCTTCTGTTAGTGTCATGGATTGGAGGCAGAGGCAACATGTCATCTTTTAACGGAACAAGTTGACAAAATGAAGAAAATGATAGGCGGTTATAATTTCAATGACTGATTTGCCAATTTATTCCTACAAATAAGAAATGATAGTGACACACATTTTCAACACATCATTTTTGATTGATTAAAATTTACATATGACCCACCAAATTTATATGGGACCCACATGATTTGGTGGGATCATGTGAGTTTCAACCAATTAAAGAAAGTATGTTTGAAAGTGTGTCTTAAAATATGTGATGCTAGCATTTCTCTTCCTACAATATTAAATGATGGTCATTTTCATCCTTTTGTCAACTTATTCCGTTGATAAACACCTCATACACTTTGTGTTGACGGAATGATGAAAATGATTTTTTAATTGAATGACTTTGATGAAGAAGACATAATTTAGATTTATACTTGAATGACGATTGAGAATTTGATTGCTTGTGCAAACATATGTGTAAAGTTAGAGATTATTGAATTTTTCTTTTACATTAAACACAAAATTTAAGTTGTAATAAACATACTTATTTTACAACGACTATAAATTATGAAATTGTTTTTTATAGTACAACTATTAATTGAGGCAATGTTTTAGTAGACATGGCAATATAAGAAAAATCCCACAAATTAAAAGGTCTCTAAATCTCAGCTAACAATCAAATATAAGCTTTACAAAAATTATACAAAAATTCTACACGTCACTTTGCAAAAGTTTAAAACTGTGAGAAAACAAACATACCGTAAAATTGTTCCAAATATCGCAAAATAAACCAATAATTTTTAATATTTTCGGGTGGGCATGGGGGCCCCACCACTTTATTTTGGAAGATGGAGAGTTAAACTTAGACACATTAGTATAAAAGAGGTATTTAAGGAAAACTCACAAACAAAATGAACATATTAAATTTACTAGTATTTATTTTTTTAAATGTGTGAGAAAAGCAAAAGAGATTTTTATAAGAGAAAAAAGAAATAAATTCTTTTTGTTATGTGAAGAAATAAATATTTTTGGGAAATGTTTTTTTTTTAAGATTTAAATTATAGGTTAATTATAGGAATTGTATTATCTTCTACCCTTTTTGTCCAGCCATCCTTCTCTTTCTTAATTTAATGGTTGATTGACTCACAAAAGAAAAAATAAAGACAAAGAAGAGAGAAAAAACATGAAAGAAAAAAATATATGGGTAGAATGGTTGAATCTAGTACAACACCAACATAATGAGAGAAATGGTAAGAGAAGATCCAAATCCTAATTACAAGGTTAAATATGGTTTTAGTCTCAACAAAATCACAAGTTTTTAAGTTTAATCCCTATAAAATTTTATTGGTAATTTTAGTCCTCCACAATATTGTAGTTTGTAATAATAGTTTTTATTTTGAAAACTTTTTTACAAAAATAGACAATTTTAGTCCTTCAAAATAGTTCTTATAAAATGTAAATAAGGACTAAAAGTAAATAATTTTTTTGTAGACACTGAACTCAAAAACTTGTAATTTTATAGGAACTAAAAACTTATTTAACACTAAATTATAGGTTGAACATTATACCAATTTCTATTTTATTTTTTTGAAAGAATTATACCAATTTCTTAAAGGTTAAAAATCATTATTTTTTTCAATAAATATTAGCAAGACACTATTCCCTCCGGTAAGAAACATTCACTATTCCAATTTTATCATTATTAACTTTATATTCAATTTGTTTCACATTCCTATGTTGAGTTCAAAAGGCATATTTATGACTTAAATTAAATGTATAATTCTAAGACAAAGGTAAGTTACCCCGTTTAAGGGGTAACGCAACGCCGACAGGTAGTATATAAATAAATAATCTAAAAAGCAGTAAACAGTAGTAGCACTGATCCGTGGAGTGAGTAGTCGAGCAATAATACACGACAAGCGCGTAACACCAAAACGGAATTCAATTCTTCTTCTCCGTTTTCCAATTCACAGTAAGACCTAACCCAATGTGTTCAAATATGCTCATAGTTATTTGATTTTAGTTTCAATCCGTCAATATTTTACTTTATAATATCTAAATTTAGGCCTTTTCATTGGAATTTGATTTATTTTTATGATTGAATGCAATCAATATTCATGCTTCAGGTTTATCAATAACTAAATCTGCATTATTGCTGGAGAATGTACGCATCCACTTTTTTGACTTGCTTCGAGTTCTAGGCCTGTTTTTTCATAGAGGATTATTCATCGTTTTAGATTTCAAGCAAAATCATGTTTCCTGTTCTCGGTTGTATTTTGGTTGAAAGACGTGCTGGTTTTTGGTTTCATAGTTCTCGATGCAGAAGATAGCATTGTGCGCCGAGTTAAATAAATATCATTGATAAAGAAGGGCCGATAATCTAGAAGCTCAAATTGTGTTTGAATCTGAAGACACAATTAATCAGATGGGCAAGGAAAATGAGTCACCTGCGAAGAATGAACAAGTTGGTGATGATGGGTCCTCCAATGTTGAGATGAGAGATTTAGAATCTCATTCTAGACTTAGTTTGGAGAGGGAGACGGGCTTACCAAGTTGTCGCGTGTGCCAGTGCGCTGAGTCTGATAAACGAGGAGATGCTGCCCTAGAATTTTTGGGCATCACCCCAGTTATAGAAAGCAAAGGGGAAATAAAGCCCGACAGCAAGGGGGAAGTAAAGTCCGACAGCAAGGTGGAAGTGAAGTTGGATGGCAAGGAAATTTCAAAAGATACGTCTCTTAACAAAAACTTTGAAAGCAAACCTGGGATGATGGAATTTGTCGGCCCTGATGGTGAGGTTTTTGTCTGTAAGAATGATTTGGAGATTGGTTTGTCTCATGAAGATAGGTTAATTGAACTTGGTTGTTGCTGTAAAAATGACCTTGCTTTAGTACACTATGCTTGTGCACTCAAGTGGTTTATCAATCATGGATCTACAATTTGTGAAATATGTGGACATATAGCAAATAATATCAGAATAGCTGACTTCAACAAGGTTGTTGGTTCATTAAAAGAATATGAAGCACTGAGGGAAAGAACTGTCAATGGAGATCTAGGTCCCGCACAAGATCATCCAAATACTGGTGTGGATCCAGATGCTGTGGCTGCTATCCGAAGGCAACGGTTAAGTGAAATTGCACTATGGTTTTGTCCTCATAATAGTAATAACTTTAACAACAGTAGTAATGTGGACTCAGTTTCACCACTTGTTTCTGAGCAGCCGTTGAATTTTATTGTCGAAGAACCTGAACCCGTACAGAATACCCGAACTAAGTGGGCTGTAGAATGTACAGGGATCTTGCTTGCCACAGGGTTGCTTACCATCACCCTTGCATGGCTTATAGCTCCTCGTGTTGGAAAGGTATGTGAATATCAATAGAGATATTTGACAAAACATGCTGATATGTTTATATGAAAGGTTTTGCTTAGATGTTCTTTCTTTGCCTAAATGTGCTCTTATATGCATGCATGGACCCCTAACATTTTAGAACATTATGGTAGTGATAAAGACATTGAGCTAGGCATGATGTTTTAAATGACAATCCTTCATTTTCCTACTTGTTATCATAAATTTCTTTACAAGGGTCACATTAACTCAACATTTTCCTCCATCTAACCATAACCTTATGATTTAGCTGAGAATCTCATTTTTGTATACTATGAAAATGTTGACCGTATTGAAATTGAACGGACCTATTATGGTTGTGGTGTATATTATGAAATATGTTCCTTTTTATACTTGCCACTCTAAGCCATTCATTTACATACAGTCCGTATGATATCTAGTAAAACTGGTCTTGATTTCTGCTCTGTAACTTGAAAGATTGAGCTAGTTTAGATTGGTGTCATGTCAACTTAACAATCGTTAGCTAACTCTAATTTAATATTTATTTCTTTTGGATTGGGTGATAATGGATTACTTTTCAGGAGAACATTTGGGCGGGGAATGTTTATTCTTTACAGGCCTTTCCTATTCCTCTACTTTGCATAACTTGCCTTTAGCCGCTTCTGTTCCACTCAGGGTATGGACAGAGGTAGAGGTATAGGCTTCTAGGGGATTGGGCCCCTGCCAGACTTTTTTAAGACCTTTTTATCTCCACTATAAATCATGTGCACGTGCAATGGAAAGATGAAATGGCTGATCAACGTAAGTAGTAGTGGAACAAGAATAAGTATGAGAAGCTACCACTAAACTAAATCTACAAAAGCCAACTCTTTAAATCCATGATGTTTCTTATCATTTACCTCCAAATACAAACTCAACAGCTCCTCCAAACCCTTCCGATCATTTAGTCCATAAGCCTCGACCACCATCTCTTAAATTGAACACATGAATTCCCTTAAAGTCCCAGTGGCCATGCTAATGGCCCTTGCCACTGCTAAATCCTGGCCCTGCCCTGAGTAAGGGGTATGCTTTTCTAAGGATATTTGAATGACAGGGAAACTCGTGAACTACAAACTTTTCTGTTCCTACTAGATTTATATCTATCTGTCAATAATGATAAGAGAGTTAGAATTTGGACTTCTATGCAGAGTTACTTTTCCAAGAGATACACACTTCTAGTCTTCAAAGTTTCCTTCTTGACAAACCTATTTGGAAGCCCAAATCTTCCTCAAAGATAAGTCTTTAGATTGGAAGATTGTTCTTATTAAAATTAATACAAAGCACTTGTTGCAATTTTTTGAGCATCACTTCTCGTTTTTTACGCGTGATGATATGTGCAAGTCTAGCTAAGAAAAATAATGTTTTCTGTTCTGCAATGGAAGCTTGTTACTTTCCTTTGGATTTTTTTTAAGCTTTGCGAAGCAGCGAATGTGATGTCTCAGCTCCAGAAGGCAGGAATAATTATATATACATTTTTTTTGTGTGTGTGTGTGTAATTAACAGTGAAGTTTGTCATAATTTTAAAAAAACTATAAATTTTATCACTTATAATTAACTCAAAAGGTTTTGGTAAGACTTCAAAGGCTAAAATCATTATGCGTGGCTTTTTTGGCTATCATTCAGTTTGTGTTGTTGGAGCATAATGCTTGTATGTTTAAGAGTGCTTCTTGCCCTAGAACTTCTTTGCCGACTCATTGAGTCATTAGTACTTCAAGAGAGTTGCTATTTTGGACTTGCAAAGTGACGACACACCCTTATCACATTCCTTGTTATTTCTTACACTTGTATATAATTATTATTTCTTACACTTGTATATTTTTGTTTTTTAGGTATTTTCTTAAAAATACAGTGGTATTGTTTGTCTTACAGATTTTTTGTTCTATGTATTTGCTTCTTATTCCCTATAGATTTTGGTTAGAAGTATGTTCCTAATACTACTACTGCCTACAATTTTTTTGTCTAGAAAACTGCAGGAAGTGGTCTTCATATCCTTCTCGGTGGTGTTTGTGCTTTAACAGTGGTGATTTTTTTCCGCTTTGTAAGTACTTCATGTACCTTCCTTTCGGCCCCCTGGTTGTATTTTTTGAAAGAAATTTGGTTCAGATTGTTATCGTTTGGCTGGATTAAATAAAACTTTACTATGTTTATAAAAATAATTAATAAAAGAAGACCATGATTATATGTGTTGGTTCATTGTTCAATTTCAACCAGCACGGAACTTTGAATAATTGAATGAATCACTTTCAAAGTTATGACAGCAGGAACTAGGAAAACAAATACAATACTTGATCTTAATGGCATTTACATAACTGATTAGCAATATTTTTTTCCTTTCAATTTTGGTGCCAATCAAAGTCTAATTGTTTCTCTCGTGTAATTGGGTATTGCAGTTTGTGCTTACAAGAATCAGGTATGGACCTGCACGCTATTGGGCAATATTATTTGTTTTCTGGTTTCTTGTCTTTGGAATATGGGCTTCACGGACGCACAGTGCTCATACAACGTGATCTATCGGTACAGACTACAAAGCTTTACCATGTCTGTTTAGTCCTATCTACCTATCTTCCCTCGGCCCTTCTGGCCCTTCCTATCTTCTTTTAACTCTTGTTTTATTTCCTTGCCATCTTAAATTTTGTGATTATAGGCATTCACTATGAAACTACTTAAGAGTATATTTGGTAGATTATAATATTTGTTCGATGTAAAATAACAATTATGCGTGCCTTAGCTAGATTTCAGGACGTGCACACACTCATAAATGACTGAACATGTTTATACTCGTAAGTATGATCTTGAAAAATATCCAGACCGAATTAATTGTTAACCATTGGTCAAATGGACCAACTATTATGATACTGTGGCTGGGGTCAGTGGGTTACGGATAAATTTGATGGCATTCGATGATATCTGATATCCAATGGAAGGAAACTAAAGTGTAATTTGATAAGAGTTGTTTTGAATATTGATATACGAATGTACAAAATTTATATAAATTACATGGTGAAAATGAGTGCAAATCATGAATATTCTCATCATATATAGGCACGTGTCAAAAGTATTTGCCCTTGCTTATTCTATCGCGTGTGCGAAATCAATAGTCTTCCAAGTTACTGGAAGTGATATACTTTGATATGATGCAGAGGTAGTTGGTGTGATGCACCATGCACAATGAGCATAGAATAAAATCAAAGAAGGAATAATTTCAGGAGATGAGAGAAGTTTCTGAATTTTGATTTGTGATTAATTCGTTCATAACTTGCATTGCCCGTAACGAGTGATATTCCTTCTCACGGCACACACATACACAATCCGAAAACAATCTCTTCGAGTCACAAATTGACACCAGGAAATTTAAATTGAAATAAAGATTCATAAGAAATACTGAAATAGAATAAAGGTGAAATTGCTTATGTGATCCTTCAGGTTATTTTATTGTATCATATATTTATATTAGTCTTTGTGCAGGCTGTTAACATTTTCTTGAGTTTCCGTTAAAATGTCTTTTGTGATCGTTACGGTGATGATGTGGATGTTATGCTGCTTCATGACAAGTCCAACTAAACTTTTTGTTAGAAAATCAATTTTTTTTAATTAATTTTATGAATCACTTGATTAACTGTGAAATTGATTTGTTTTTTTATAAAGAAAACATTGGGTGAGATACGTTCTTGAGACTCATGAAGACCAGTGAATGCCTCTGCTCAAAAAGCAATATGAAGTACTTATATACTGTCCACCAACAAGTCTTCAAATCCATAGCAGAATTTAATTCATGCTCTTGTGAAATACAAGCTGCATATTTTATTACAATACAAAGAATTAATACAATAGATTGGTCTAAATGGTAAGGGATTTGATCCCTATTTTTTTATTTTTATTTTAAAGTATTATAAAATGAAAAAGAAAGAGTAGTGCAGAATGTATATAAAAATATACTTATTTTTCTTATATTATTATATAAAGTGGGAAAAATACTTATGAAATGGAAGGAAGTATCTTTTTGATGACGGTAAAATGAGTAGATGTGAAGCACATACAAACATACAAGACGAGTATGTATGTTGGCTGAATATGATTGGCAAAAGAAACAAAGTCACTTTACCTTATTGACATTGTCTCTTTGTTAAAAATCTTGTCTTCGGCCAACACAATTATTACACGATGCTTTGTAATGAGCCGTCCCTCTCTTTAAGATATTTTATCAACTCACGTACCGCAACAATTGTAGCCATTCCTTTCCATTACCCAAACTTCACCAACCATATACTTTTCGTCCTTAAACCAAAACCCTCCTCGTAATAAAAATAAAAGGTTTAGATTATGCAAGATAGTCCATGGACTCACTTTAAGTTAGGTACCTCTCATAAAACAAAACAAAATTTTTGGTAGTGAAGGTTTACCTCATTGTCACCAACATCCTTAAATGCTATTTATAGTTTAATTGAAGACAACAATTTTGTGATCCTAACCGACCACTTAAGTTTCTTCCTCATCCTTGTTTTACTATGAAAAGCCTTTGTCTTCCGTCGTTGCTTGCTCCTAGGTACATCCTTTTCCATTTACTTCTTGTTTCTTTACTTCTATCTTTTATTCATAAATCAAACCAATGATTATTTCATCATAATTGGATTGTGTCTTATCCTAGTTCTTCATAACAGTGCCCTGGTTGGTAGCAGAGCCTTTGCAAACAATTTAACAACAAAGTGCTTTCCCAAGCAACTTCATTTCAACTCTCGCTCTGTTGTTTTTTCTTCACACTTGTAAACTCTCTATTTTTCTCTTCACATTTTGATCACGATGCTTTAATTTTATTTGCTTAAGAAGGAATAATAATGTTATTCTTATGTGGTTTTATGTTGTGAAGGTGTTATGCAACTCTCTTTGTGGAATCAGAAGCAGAAAAGAAACAAGTATTTGATGGAGAGAAGGCTTCTTTGCTTGTTAAAGAGCTCAGAAAGAGTTTTGATACTGGCAAGACAAGGAGCTACGAATGGCGGATTTCCCAATTGGAGGCCATAGTGAAGATGTTAGAAGAGAAAGAGAAGGAAATTATTGATGCTCTTCAGATGGACCTTTCTAAACCTAGACTAGAAGCATATATAACCGAGGTCTTCAATCAATTTCCTCTTTTGTTTCTATTTTTTGTTCTAAATTGCAGTCCACAGCCGCAATTGCGGCTGCATTTTATTGCAATATAAAGGTTCGCAACATAAGTATAATCAAAATATAAAACCAACCTATATAAAAGGATAAAGCCCTTCAAGTGCATATTTTTTGCGGTTTACAAACTCGAATCAAAGACCATAACCTAAGAGAAACCAAATATATTGCCAACGGATGGATCCATTTATAAATGTTATTTTGTAGAACACTTTCCATTTGTAGCAAATGGTAATAATTCTATGAAAGTTATTGTTCACAAAATCATAAGTGGCACAAGAATTCTCTCCATTCTTTCTTGTATGGTAACCATCTTAGCCAATTATCGTCATTTTAGTTGCCTTAGATTCTTTGTGCGTACTTTTTCAACGCAGATTGTCCAGGCGAAATCATCATGTAATGAAGCACTTCAAGAACTGAAACACTGGATGAAGCCTGAAAAGGTAATTACAAAAAATAAGAATGACTATGACTAAACATAGCTTCATTAGTAATACACGCTGTCTTTTTCCCCTTCTTTTAGGTGAGTACTTCAATCACGGCATTCCCATCATCAGCAGAGATTGTGTCAGAACCACTAGGAGTTGTATTGATCATATCAACATGGAACTTTCCTCTGTGTATGTAGAACATGTTGATCTTTCACAAAATCCATACTGCATTTGGTTATAATGGAGTACTTTTCTTCATATCATTCACTACTGTCGTCTAGCATATATAAATTAATGTCCGAAATCATGGAACTCTAGTTCATTCTACTCTTAGGGAATTTTGCAAAAATAAAAAAATTGATGTTTGATTGCTCTGAATCAAAATTGATTTTGTCTCTAAACCTATTCTCAGTTTTAATCTGTTTATTTATTTTTATTTTTTTTGTGAATACTTATACTATCTAATTTATTGATTTGTCATGTTCTCTTTATCCATCCCTTGGCAATGATAAAGATTTATTTTCCTTCCTTCAGTGTTATCATTGGATCCAGTCATTGGAGCCATTTCAGCAGGTAACACGGTAGTTTTGAAACCATCCGAAGTTTCTCCTGCAACTTCATCTCTGCTTGCAAATTTGCTAGAAAGTTATCTAGACAATTCTGCAGTAAGAGTTGTTGAAGGGGCTGTTCCTGAAACAACTGCACTCCTGGACCAGAAGTGGGATAAGATACTTTACACAGGTAATTCAAATTTGTCACTCATCCGAGTAAAAAGTTGACATGTAAGTAAAAAGTCACGTGTATTTGGTCAGGTAGTGCTAGAGTAGGTCGCATTGTTATGGCTGCTGCTGCAAAGCATCTTACTCCAGTGATTCTTGAGCTTGGAGGAAAGTGTCCAGCTGTTGTTGATTCAAATGTCAACTTACAAGTAACATGACCTCTTGAGCTTGTTAATTACATTTACACATTCAATATCATATTTTCATCTATAATAACTATTGAAATTTCAGGTCACTGCTAGGAGGATAATAGCTGGCAAATGGGCATGCAATAGTGGACAAGCATGCATTTCTGTTGATTATATCATCACAACAAAAGAATTCGCTCCAACGCTTGTAAGATTGGCTCTATGATACAAAATTCAGTATGTTGTTGCAATGTATTACTCTTGATGTATTATCATTAAACAGATAGCTTCTTTAAAAGAAGAACTGGATCAATTTTTTGGAAAAGATCCGATCGAATCAAAAGACATTTCTCGTATTGTGTCTCCAACCCAATTTGCACGACTCCTGAGACTCTTGGATGAGGATAAGGTATCTGACAAAATTGTCTTAGGAGGTCAGAGGGATGAGAAGAAATTGTGAGTTAGCATTCCCATCCTGGTTATTAAGATTGGAATTAACCATTTATAGTATTACCATAACATCAATTCTTCCTCTATATTGCAGAAAGATTGCTCCAACTATCTTATTGGATGTTTCAGAAGAAGCTATGGTTATGCAAGAGGAGATATTTGGGCCTATAATGCCAATTATCACTGTCAGTACTAGATCATAATGAAAAGTACATGTTATGTTTTTTATATTTCACATAAATCTAATTCTTTTTATCTTTTATATTTTACATTTTTGCAGGTAGACAACATAGAAGATAGCTTTAGTATAATAAAATCAAGGCCAAAACCTCTCGCTGCATATCTCTTCACAAACAACGAGCAGTTGAAGAAAGATTATGTGGATAAGATATCTTCTGGAGGGATGCTCATCAACGACGCTGTCCTGCAAGTAATAATTCTCTTATTTGAAATTTATACTTGAAAAATTATTGAACTCGTAACATTTTTTTCTTCTTCTTCCAATTATGGTCCTATTTTCATAAATCTACTGTTCTCTGATATTGCATCAATAGACAGAAATTGAAAAGCCATATTCTCTTTATTTGGCATCTTTTATTTTAGACATGCACAAAATGATTCAACTTTGCTTGGGATATTTTCTGATGGTTGGCTGATAATATGTTGACTTGAATCAATTACAAGCACTATGTTACGTATTGGGTGGTATTGATAGGGTAACTGCTGATGCAGTCTGTTATTTTAATATAGTTATTTAGGTTCCTATCATACTATCAGGTATGGTATGAATCTTAGATACTCAAGACTTGGACTACCTAAATTTTTTATAGGCGCGCAATGAAATTTGAAAGTTGACACCGATAATAATTTGAGAAAATAAAAGTAATTGAATGTAATCACATATGTCGTTGTTGATGTCTGATATTGGCACGTGTCGGACACGCCTTCAATTTGAAGTGTCGGTGCTGCATAGTTAACTACTCTCATTCATTAAATGTAGTATATATTTATATTTATATCTATGTATGATTGTATGACTCTCCCAGATGTGAAATACAGGCATGGATGATGGCATTAGACTGACTTGTTTGTACAACAATGTTGGTGTAGGTTGCTACTCGTGGTTTGCCTTTCGGAGGAGTTGGAGAAAGTGGAATGGGTTGCTACCATGGAAAGTTCTCTTTTGATAGTTTCAGCCATAAGAAATCAGTATTATATAAAACTTTTGATTCTGATCCATCCATAAGGTATCCACCATATACACCTGAGAAGGACAAAATTTTGAGGGCCATTTTTGGTGGCAATATTTTTCAGATAATTCTTGCTTTGCTTGGATGGTCTAAATGATGATGTGCAAAGGACATGTAAATGTAATGATCTTGCTCCTCTCAGTTTCTGATCTCTGATGGAGTGTGTTTTTCTATAGGCATTTATTCACATGTGTCCTGCTCCTACTTTTTTTTTTTGTAAGGTTGAGGACAAGAGGCCCAATAACTGTGAATAAATTTACGAACAATTACTTGTAAAAAACTTAAAAGAACTTTACAATATAGTTACATGTTTTTTATTTTGTATAATCAAAATTAGCTAATGCATCTTAATATTTTTATAATACAACTTATTTTAAACTGTTATGAACTTTCTTTTTGACTGTATTAATTGTTTCTTTTTTCCCATATTTTTTTAGGGGACAGTATTAATTGCTATAAACTTACAAGGATATTTTTGTAAGTATAAATTGACCCCAAAGATGGCTACAAATTATACAACCCAAAACTAGCCAAGCAGCCAGCACACATTTACATCTCATAAACCACTTGTGGAAATTCACATTATATAAAGTCACCCAAGGTCATTTGACTATCAATCAATCTATCAAAATTCACTATGTAATTTATGCAACAACGTTACATTAACAATTGTACGTATTTGAACACTCAATTTTATCTCATGAAATAACATATTTTCAACAATAGTACTTATTTTGAAAACTCGATATTTGGATGTGAGTTCTAACATTAAAAAAAACAATTTTAACAGGTGCAAAATACATGAAAAAAGATGCTAGCATACATCCCCTTCTTCCCAAATTGGAGGGGAAACAAAACGAGTGTAAGTGGTGGAATACGGTAAAGTGCATACCATCAAATTTCATTTCGTTCTATCTTTTTAATGACTTTCCAAATAATGAGAATTTTAACTCGTTCTATTTCATTTCATCTTACTTAATCTATCTAAACATAGCCTTAATGGTGAGATAAGAACTTAAATGGATTTAAAAAAATAATAAAATAAAGTTGATTTTATAGAAAAAAAAACAAAGTAGATTGATGAAATCAACTTAAAAGGCTTACAACCAAAAAAAGGTTAAGAAATAAAATTTAAGAAGAATATAAAAATGGGTTCAAGAATATAAAACCAGAAACTGACAGTAACAAAAGTCAAAGACAACATAAATTCATCAAACGTTTTTCCATTTTTTTTATTACTTTATTGTTGTTTTTTACGGCAATCATTGTCACAGGGGGTCATAAAAGGAGCAGGGAAGAAGTTTCCAGGAAATAATCTAATCATTCACACAAAAACCTTAAAACTTGTTCATTCACCATTTATTATTATCATTATATTTTTCTTTTCCTTTTCTACAATTTTTCAACTTCAAAGAGTGTTCGTAACATACAGAATCTTTGCAAGATTCAAGTGTGGGATATACCTTGTGAGTAAGAAAAGGATAAAAAAAACATAGCATAAGAAGCAATACCACTTTCTAATGTTGAGTTTATTCTCTCCTTTTCTTCATGAATTAGCACAACCAACTCTTTCCAACAAGAATCATTAATTTAAATATTTAAACTCAACCCCACCATTATCCTTCAATTTCTTTCATCCATACATTATAGTACAAAATAAAACAAAATTAAATAAAATTGGTTTTTATCATAGAGGAAAAACAAGAAGAAGATGAAGATAGGGAAGGTGGGATTAGGGGTTATGATGGTTGCATTGATGATGATGTTAAACTTGTCTACTTGTAAAGCTTGGTTTGGTAATAAACGCAAAAGTGGAAGAAACTCAATTTTACCAGGTGAAGCTATGTCTTCAAGACCAAGTCTCATGAACCATGCTACTGGTTCCTCAATTGTGTTCCCTATTTATGGAAACGTTTATCCTGTTGGGTATGATATTTCACTTCTTTTTAGGTTGCTTATTTTGTTTCATGTTTTGTAGTTCATTTTTATAATAATGTTTTTCTGTTTAAGATATAGCACTTTTGTTCTGTTCTTTTTAATAGTTTCTTTAATAACCTTTTATGAATTGATATTTTTTTTTGGTTCTTAGCAAAAATAATATTTTGGGACATTTTCATTTTTCTGAAAGATGTGAGTATCCAAATTCATACCTGGACTGGAATATTACTTTCTTGTTTATCAATTATTAGGCCTTTTTCTGTTGTTTTGAAATTTAACTTATTTAAAGAACAGAAAGAAAGATACTATTTTTTTCCACAATTAAATAAAAGAAAACCTCTTGTGACGTTGATGGGGAAAGGAAATTGATATTCATTTTTATTGGACAGAAATATTGATTTTTTTGGATATTTTGGACAGACAAATGTTAGTATTTTCTCTTTAACTAGAGATTGAACTCCGATCTTTTAACCCCTTAAACTCAAACCGGTTGAAGCAGCGAACCTCATGAAATTGATATTCTAATATTAGCTGACTGTAAATTTCAACTTTTGCAGGTTCTATAATGTTACTCTCAACATAGGCCAACCACCAAGGCCCTATTTTCTTGACGTTGACACTGGTAGTGAACTCACATGGCTTCAATGTGATGCTCCTTGTTCCCAATGTTCTGAGGTAATATTACACTAACTGAAAAATCTCACAACAGTTGCATATTTTTTAAACTTTTAATTGACAAAGAAAGTGATGTACATAATCAGATGGAAAAGGCCATCCTTGCCTATAGATACATACCGAGTTGACAACAAATCACAAATGTTTTTTAATGATGTGCTGATTATAATTGATTGGTAGTGCAAAAAATATTTACTCCGGTGGTGTATATCAATTAATTCCTTCATAAATTGCATACAATTTATGTCATATTGATTTGAATTTGCTGATAAAAAATTTCAGACACCCCATCCACTTTACAAGCCTAGCAATGATTTTATACCTTGCAAAGATCCACTCTGTGCGTCCTTGCAGCCTACCGATGACTACACATGTGAAGACCCTAATCAATGTGACTATGAAATTAAGTATGCTGATCAATACTCAACCCTTGGTGTACTTCTAAATGATGTCTACCTTCTCAACTTCACCAATGGAGTCCAACTTAAAGTTAGAATGGCACTGGGGTTAGTTTACTGTCCTTGCATTCCATGTTCTCTTGAAATATTAGTGTTTCTGATAGGACGCTTTTATAAAAGACATTCAGCTAAAATAGTCTTAGTAAAGTTGTTTATGCTTCTTAATTTACAATAGGAAATACAAATACAGACTAGAATGATTTATATAAGTGAATTAGGCTATTTTTGAAACTTAGATGCAGTACTATAAGTACAGTTCTTATCCTCACACATAGAGACAATACCTAAATTTTATCATTCCACAAACGCCAATGCATGATCTATTATTTTACACACTAAGAATATATTTGATCCTTTCAACAATGACATATTTGATATATCCATGATAGGAAATTGGCAAGTGTGTCAAAAACTATCAAAGTAGTAAAATATCGTTCCCACAAAGACTGTTTTTAATCTCAACAATTCTAGTACGTTATTAAATATGATGTATAAAAGTTATTTTGATTTGCCACTAGGTAGTTGATTGGTTTGATTGCATAAAAGTAACAAGAAAATAAAGATTGGTCTTAAGAATAAGAGAGAGATGAGATCAGGTCTTTCGAATCATCTATGTTCCCCTAATTGGTATACTGCACCTATTCTTATGAATGATTCTCTAGTTCCACGATAGTTAACAAAATAGTCATAATCAATCCCTTGAGTTAGGACCCTCTTCTCAAACTATAGCCCCTAATTCCTTAGGTGGTCTAATAATCTTTGAAGGTTTAAGCACGTTAACCTAATATCACTAACAAACGATTATCCATTCCTAGACTAACTATGTTTATTAGAACAATTCAATTAGGTCTAAGTCGAAAGATAGGGTCAGTAGTCATTCGTTCTCACTAAATCATGTTTATATTTGATCAGGATATAAAAAGCATTAAAAACAATTGAATTGAATAAAAACTAGATTGTCATTCACAATAAATAGAGTTTCACAGCAACATGGTTCAATTAGGGTTACAAAGAATCATCTCAGACCTAATCTCTAAAAGATTTAGCTACTCATAATTGAGTTTACAAATAGCATAATCAATGAAAGAATTAAAACATACATAAACTGGTAAAGAATGGAGGAAATCGCCCCGTTCTTCAGTCTCTAGGTCTGCAAATCGCACTTTCTCTCTCCAGAATTCGTCACCCTTGTTTTTCAGAATAGTCTTCTGCTTAAATAGGCAACAACTGCTCCTAAAATCGTGACACGTTTCTGACTTGTGTAACAAACCACCCAAATTAGGGTTTCCATAATCGTGTCACGTTTTTGCCATCGTGACAAGTTTTCACCAATGTCGAATGCATGTTTCTTGAGATCTCCAAATCGTGACACGTTTTTCAGTAATCGTGACATGATTCTCTTTCTTCAGTTTCTTTAGTTTTTCTTGCTTTTCTTGCTGCTTAAGCTTGCTTGTGAACTCCAAAATATCATAAAAAGACTCTAAAAATGTGAAATGACGGATTGTCATCAATCCACGATGACCACAATTTATGACATATCTATTTTTGTTTAGATGTTCTAAGAATTTATCTAATGCAGTTGATTCCAATATGCAGATGTGGATATGACCAGATATTTTCACCTTCAACTTACCACCCTTTAGATGGAATACTTGGACTTGGAAGGGGAAAGGCCAGCTTGATATCACAGCTGAATAGTCAGGGCTTGGTGCGAAATGTGATGGGACATTGTTTAAGCTCGCGAGGAGGGGGATACATCTTCTTTGGAAATGTTTATGATTCTTCTCGAATGAGTTGGACTCCAATTTCATCTATCGATTCGTTAGTACACCATTCTCATTTTACACTATCCACATGTATTATACTAGTGACTCATAATTTTATGAGATCTCTTGATTCAAATCTTTTATGTTGTTTGTGTCAGGGGAAAACATTACTCTGCAGGACCAGCTGAACTTGTTTTTGGAGGAAGGAAGACTGGGGTGGGAAGTTTAAATATTATTTTTGACACTGGAAGTTCCTATACATACTTCAACACTCAGGCTTACCAAGCATTGATTTCTTTGGTCAGTTAAAAACATTTTTCATTATACCCCCTCTTAGAAGTAATGTAATCATGTAGTTATGGTTATTATGGTTTACTTTACAGAGTAAATAGTTTTGATCCTTGAAAGTGTTTGGTGTTAGCGCTGTCACATAAATTCTCGTTAGTTAGATAGTTTGGTCTTGAAATGCATTTTCCGTTAATTAGTTTGGCCATAGGTTGTGCCTTCTGTTAGTCGGTTTGGCGCATCAAATTATTAACATAAGATATAATCAAGGATAATTTTTCAGTTTCAGTATATTCAAGGACTATAGTGTTCATTCTAGAAGATAATATAAATAGAAAAATATTTTGTAATTTCAAAATGGTAGTACTGTGTACACTCTAGAAAATAATGTAAGTACATGAAACTGGATAATATAAATAGTTTGTATTTATTACATTTCATTATAATATATCATAACCCTGTTGTGTAATACACAAATTCTCTCATCTGCTTTCTCATTTTCTTAATCAACTTGACGCATATTTTCACGAAGATCATTCATGCCAATTTCATAATTAAAGACTTAAATTGTACGATGACAGAAATGAATAAACAATGTAATTTCTTCCTTTATACTAGAAATTATTAAAATTGTCAGGTTGGTTAAGATGACCTTTTGTTAATTTGCCAAATGCAGCTGAGTAAGGAATTACATAGAAAGCCAATAAAAGCAGCACCTGATGACCAGACTTTACCTATGTGCTGGCATGGTAAAAGACCTTTCAGAAGCATAAACGAAGTGAAGAAATACTTCAAGCCCCTAACACTTAGTTTCACCAATGGTGGAAGAGTTAAACCACAGTTTGAGATCCCTCCTGAAGCTTATCTTATAATATCAGTGAGTTCTAATTTATCAAACTCTTATATGTTTGTTAACTGTTATAATAAGTAGTAGACACATTTCAATATGTGTGAATGTTAACAATGTGTTATTTGTTGCAAGAATGTGGGAAATGTCTGTCTAGGCATTCTGAACGGCCCTGAAGTAGGATTGGGTGAACTGAACCTAATTGGAGGTGAGAATTTAGCTACATTGTCGTATTTTGGATTGTAATCTATGAAGGACCGACACAAATACCGACACGACACAGAAACTGGCACATAGATACTGATAGTAATTATAAAAAAAGAAAGTAATTGAATATATTCACATGTATCAGTCTTGAGCCAGACATGTCTCGCACACCAGACACACCTTCAATTTGACGTGTCGGTGCTACATACATACTAATGGATATCACCATTACTTTGTTCAACAGTATATAAAAAAAAGAATTCATGAACTCTGCATTATGTTATGTAAGTGTTGGTATTGTTTATGCAGACATATCCATGCTAGACAAAGTGATGGTATTCGACAACGAGAAGCAGTTGATTGGATGGGGACCTGCAGATTGCAATAGTGTTCCAAAATCCAGAGATTTCAGTTTATGATAATAAAAAAGTGCCTAATTCAAGCATGCATATGCCTGATATCATTAGAGAGTAGAAAATAGATTAATGCATATTATAGTGCAGCGTGAATGTAAACTACTAATGTTTTATCTTGATGGTGTAGTGTTTATGATTTGTGAATACAGCATTAGTTTAACTGCATTAGCCTGAGGAACTTAACTATAATTTAAGTGGTAAGAGTAAGACAAAGCAAGTTGATACAAGATGAATAACACATTGTTAACAAATACCACATTGTTAATTAGCAGACAGATTCACACTCATCTATGATATATTCCTATTTAAGGATGTCATAACTGTTCCATGTTTGACTGCAGAGAACATATAAACTGAACAGTAGACACATTGGAAGGTATATAGTCTGAAGATGTGATTATAACTAGGGCCGTCCTCACCTTTACAAGCTGATTTTGTAAAATTAAGTTAGACTCAACCCAAATTTTAATACGGTATTAAAGTATATCCAAAATTCGTAGAGTCGTATGCTATCAGACCATTCGAGTCATACTTTAGATGTAAAGTTTTGGACGCGAGGGATGTGAGTTAAGACTTAAAGTATCTTATTTGATGAGATGTGGTCTAAAGATTGTTTATAAGCGGGACACTCCATATCTTACAAATCGGTTTTGTAAGGTTGAGTTAGACAGAGCTCAATCCAAATTCTAATACCGACCACGTCGACAAAGCCACGTTACATTTGTATTGGTACCATGGTATCCCTGCCTCGTGAAATTTGTTTCCACGTCAGTATCCATTTGGGTACTTGCCACATGGTAGTTCCTACATGGCAAGTTGATATGTGCCACATGGCACTGCAGACCAATGATGTATTGACACATGGCACCACTATAGTAGGAGTACACGACAAATTATGATGCACCCCTCCGTCTTCCATTTAAGTTTTTTTTAATGGAAAGTTGATGTTGGTGAATGAAAACAGAAAGTTCATCTCAGATAGGTTTTATATTAATTTACTCTCAAAATTTGTTATGTTTTTTTTTTCTATTTTTGAAACAAAAACACAAACCAAATTTGTAAGGGTGAGGCAGGTGGATTAATGTTCAATTTCTTAACTAAGTAACATGAATGACTTCATTTTATTTCGGCTCTTTAGAGAGTTTGATCATTTGTGTGTTATGTTGTTTCTGAGTAGCTCACCTGTGAAAATGATCAAACATATGTGATATGAGAAATTAAGTTAATGGATAACACACATATGGAGATTTTGAGCAGAATAAATTTTGCAGCAACTAGTGAATATGGTTTGTAACTCATTTAATTAATGTTTTTTTCTTTTTTCACAAAATATTTGATTAAGGCTCGATGAGCATGGTACATGCTTTTGTAACTACTGAAGACTATAGACCAGATAAAGAAAAAGACCAAATAAAATTTAGAATTAATAGCAACGAATATTCTTTCCAATGCTTTGGCATTTCATTTTTCTTTCACTATTCCAAAGCCTTCATTATTTATTTTTCTTCACTATTTCATTAATTTGCTAAAAAGAAAAAATGTGATAAACCTAAATGAACTAATGAATTAGGTTTTTTTGGTTGCATACCAATGAATTATTTCTTTAACTTCAAAACATAATTGAAAATGCACTGTTATAAATATAAATGTTAAATTGCAAACATATTAAAAAATTCTACTAAAATAAATAATAGAAATGGAACAAGAATTTTCTACAATAATCCTTACATGTTAACACTAGCTACCATATACCCCTAATAACATGCCTAATTGGATCTTCACCCAGTTGAGAATCGAGATCATTTTGCTTATTGTTTTAGTTACAAATAAATGACCCCACTTTTCTTAAATTTCAACCATACTAATGATAAATCAATATCAGCCCAAATTCAACAATCCCTAGTAATCACCTACCCAAGATCACAGATACAGCATTAGAAGTTCCACTTGCAGTTGCAGTTAGTATTTGTTTGGTAGGTACATGTGAATGTGACTTTTGTCTACAACCAATTTAAAATATCCATGGGACCCCTCCAATTTTAGGATCCCCAATCTTCCCAAATGGTCATTTTCAATTTTCAAACCCCATGACCATGACCTATTTCTATTACTAATGAAAATAACAAATCAAAATTACTTGGGCAGGTACATAAACACGTCTTGCCAACCCGAAAGCTGATTCATTTGATACTGAACTTGAGGGGCAAAAGGGTCATCTTCACCATCATCCATAAGATTCAACTGAAAATCAAAGGCTGAAACTGGGTCTGGGCCCAAAACAAATTCATTCCACTTGGGCTCACTTTGAACTTCCTTATCGCACGTGACATCCGGTGAAACCACGTGCTCAGAACCGCTTGAGTCGGTATGAAACCGTGGCACCGAATCTGACGTGTCAGTGTACAATTGATCACTATTCCTAAAATCATCCTGACCGTTCATCTTGATCTGAGGCTTTGTCTCATTCTCAAATTGAGCTTCCTCAGAAAACATTGGTGGTTTTGTGTCATTGTATTTCTCAATCTTCCCTTTCTTGTTGTAAATTCGACACAACACCCAATCATCAAGCTGCAATTAATTATAAACGTTAGATCATTTGACAAAATACAATGCAAACAAAAATAAAATCAAAAAATTGATTTGGTGGAATGTATGTACATACTCTTAAATTGTGATTATTTTTTGATGCGGATCTATCAACATTAGCAAGACGATACTCATGCATGATCCAATTGGTTTTAATTCCTTTGGGAGCTTTGCCAGCATAGAAAACGAGTGCTTTCTTTATCCCAAGTGCCTTCGGCTTTCCAATCGGCTTATCAGCTCCGGTCGCCTTCCAATAACCGGTTCCCGCAGCCCGGTTCGGACGTGAACCGTTTGGATATTTACGATCCCTTGGAGAGAAAAAATACCACTCTTTTTCACCATAAAGAGCCATTTCTGCATATACATACAACAAACAACATAATTAGCATTAAATAAAATTTAATAAGACACTGACACATATTGAACAGTCGAAAGAAAGAAAGAGAGAGTAAGTACCTGGAAGATGCCATGGATCAAACTTATACAAATCAATTTCTTTGATAATAGGAACAGCAATTGGAAGGGAAGCACACTTTCTACACAAGTAGTGATTGACAAGCTCATCATCAGTAGGGTGAAATCTGAAGCCAGGTGGTAACTCTAATGCTCCTTGCATTCGCGTAGTTTCAAGTTGAGACTATGAATGACTATTCTTCTTTCTTCTTGTTCAGTGTTGATTGGTGGCTGCTGGTATTGGAGTTCGAAGTTGTGAGAAAGGAAGAAGTTGTGGTTTTATAGGGGATAGGAGGGGATGAATTCAATTGATGAGTCAAAAAGGTTATACACGTGGGACAAGTGAAGTCGGGGAAGGTGTATATAGAGCAATACATAAGTCCTCGAATTTCGAACATTGTTTTTTTTCGTGAACGCAGACAGCACGTGGCAGTATATCAATGGTGGGTTGAACACGTGTGAGGGACCCTTTTCGGTGTCACTGCTTGCGTCACAAGCATAGACGGTTTTGGTAAAAGGGTTGACTGTTGTCGTAGCGGCTCTGTTTTAGGGTCGACATATCACTGTACCTTATTTATTTCTTCTAAATGCTCTGCATCTCGTGCCTTGCCCAGATATTCTCTTTTTATTTGGGTCCACATCTAACACATTTCACCCTTCATTCAAAAAATGATAATTTGAAGTTGGGTCTTTTAACTTGTGTTATAAGGAAACATAATAAAGAGTTTAAAACAAAAATTAAAAATAATTTTATATTGAAAGTATAATTTTTGAAACTATTAAGACATTAAATATATAATTTTATAAAAAAAATTCTACATTTGTCTTCTTAATTTATGTCAAAAGGACACAAATTAACATTTACCTTTAAAGTGTAATGCTTTTACACATTTCAACCTGTTTAAAATGAGTGTCCTTTAATTAATGTTTTACACACAAATTAAGATTGTAATAATGATGTCAAAAAAAATAATTTTTTTTATTAAATTAATCTCATTTACTATTGATATATGTTTTAAAAGTGTACTTTAATTAATTAAAGGATATAATTGAAAATAAAATTCCCCTCCGTTTATATTAAATGATCTATTGTAACCAAAAAAAATAATATTAAATGATCTATTTCTTTTTTGTGATGGTCGAAGTTCGAACCATAGACCTTGCATAAATTATGCATTGTCCATACTAACTGAGTTAAGCTCACAATGACATATTAAATGATCTATTTGATAATGTGTACTCTTGATCTGACATACTTTGATCATATTTATCTACTACTATAAAAATATAATTAATACTTCCTCCGATCCTTATTATAAAAAACAATTGACTTTTTAGCCTCATTGAATAATTAATGTAACTCTTTATAAATATAGACTACATACATCACTTATACAATGAACCTAAAAAGTCAATTGTTTCTTATAAGAAGGACCAGAGGAAGTATCATATAAAATGTTGTTGAATTTGTGCCGATGAATATTTTTAGAAGGGTCTTTCTAACAAATGCCCTCAACGCGCTCTTTAAGGATTCCAAATTTAAATATTATTCTTTCAGAAAAATCAACTATCACAAATATTCAATGCAATGAATACACATATTTTCATAAAAATTTATCCTTTAAAGTTTTTTAAAGAGTGCCCTTCCTTAGTATTTCACTTTTTAAAATATTAAATTTTCATAATTTTTTCTAATATATAATTAAAGATATTTGTCAAAAAAAATATGCATTTGGGCATGTGTGACAAATTCAACCGTGTCACTTAATATGGGACGAATGTAGTAATAATTTTATAATTGATTGGATATGCACTTGCTCAAAACTAATCTTTCAACCTAATTCAAATAAACACCGCGCTAAGACGGAAAATCAAAAATATACCGTACATAGACAGGAAATCAAAACAAACAAAGTCGTGCGGAGACGACGAAATCACAAAAACAAACGAAAGAAAACAGAAAATATGTGAAATCACTTATTCAATTAGGATAGAAGGAAAAACAACTTGGAGAGGTGATTTTTAGATCAAAGTTGACCCTAAATTACTCTTATAAGAAGAAGATAAAGAAGAAAGGTGTGACGGATAGGGTTTGAGAAAGAGAGAGGAGAGGGGGAGAATTATTGTTGTGTTGTTTTTTAGATTTGTCTAAGTTTCGTAAACATAATTTATGCGCAGCCACAGATCTAGGGGTAGTACATTGGGAAAGTGCCCTCACTCCATTAATTATTGTTATAAAGCTTTTAATAATTTTATTTTTGCCTTTCAAAAAAAATAATTTGATTTTTGTTTTATTAAATGTTGGCCCCACATAAAAAATATTGAAAATTTTATTTATAAAAAATTGCATATACGATGGTATGAGTGATAAATTGTTCAATGATTATTTGGTCATCTACATACAAAAATTGTATTTGTTAGTGTTGGAAAAATATAATAATTATAAAATATAAATACACATAGAGAATTATAATTCATAGATATTTAAATATCTTTAATTTTTTTTAAATATATTTAATTTTTTTAGATATAAATAACATAACTTATTTTTTTGAAAGGATAAAATAACATAACTTTCTTAGTCTAAATTTTTGTTTTGTAATAATTATATTTTTACTTTTTATCACTAATACATTGATATATTTTGTTTATATAAAAATAATTTTTTTTGAAAGGTTTATATAAAAATAATATAATGGTATAAAATCTTGCCCCTAACGATTGAAATTTCTGGGATCCATCACCGTGTCATAATAGATTTCATTCCAACAATGAATTTCGTAATACGGTTAGTGGGAAATGCTACTGTTTAAAGATCTTAAATTTAAAAGTTATTCTTTTAAAAAGTCAAACATTTCAAATTTAGAAATTTATATTCTCTCAAAAAAAATTTTGAAATTTATATATATATACTCACCTAGTTTTCATGTCATCTTTTTTTATTTACAAAAACAAAACGGTATTCTTTCATTCAAATTGACAGAGTATATTAAATAAAACAACGAATTCAACATCACTAAAAATAAAAATGATGAATCTATAAATAACAACAAAATATCAACAAATAATATGATCTAAGCAAAGCGATTATTGAATATACATCCCTCTTTTTGGCGGTGGTCAGGGTTTGAACCCCAGTCCTTGCATATATTATGCATTGTCCATACCAACTGAACTAAACTCACGATGACAAATATACATCCCTCTAAATCTATAATGTTTATGCTCGAATCATTAATTGATTAAAGTTGATATTTTATTATAAAAAAATTGATATTTTAATATGAACAAAACAAAGGTCATAAAAAAGAAAAATAAAATAACACTACATCAAAACAATAAACCATACAACACCACACTCAACTAGTTTTCATATCATGCTATAATTTAGTGGTAAATTTACCATAATAAAGTGCCATAAGCACTAATACTAGGAGTTAAGTATTCAGTAAAATGTTCCGTAAGCATAACTCAGTTGGTAGGACAATGCATTATTATATGCAGGGGTTGGGGTTCGAACCTTGAACACCCCACTTATTCACCTTATAAGGTAAATTCCAGCCACTACGCTACTTGACAAAAAAAAAAAAGTATTCAGTAAAATGTTTAGTCAGTGGCCTGATGGAGGCTCCAGTTCATAAAGAAACTATGTAGTAAAAATATTAGATAAGTTTAAGAGAGTACACAATCATCTTTTTATTTTGTTTTTTAAATTAGGTATCCTTCGCATGTAGTTGCAGAGACTAATCTTTTAAGCATTGCGAAATTCAAATAGATGGCAAACTCTCCCTTAAGAGTTTTAATGTTGCTGCATACCCAAGATTAAATTCAAACTTAGAGCTTTGATTAAGTTAGAAGAGACACATGTCATTTCATCTAAGTGTTTTTGTGTAGTCATCTTTTTAATTTAAAAAGGTGCATGTTTACGAAATTAAGTAGGTTTTGCATTTTACCAAATTACCTATTTTTTCCCCAGCTTTTTGTACAATTGCGAACATTCTTAATTGTCTCATCACTCTCATCCATGCTAGGGGATTAGAAAATGGATTCAGAAAATAGTAAGGTGGATTAGAAACCTATAGAATATTGTTCATATATATGAGTGGTGTGACGTGGAGCGTAACATAAAGGTACTCTGGCTCAGTGTGGAAGCTACCTGGATGTTACCTTGCAAAAGGATTAATCTAGGCCAGTTGAGAAATGTTTTTCCAGCAGGACCAAAGGTTAAGGTTAGGTATGATATTTCAAATATTTTGCTATTGAATTGTAACCTTTTGGTTTCCCTTTGGTCAAGTTCTTTTCTCTTCTTTTTCAACTTGGCCAACTTGGATATCCATTATTTCCCTTTTGAAACTCCTTTGACTTCTAATTAATTTTTTATTTATCAGATTAAAAGTTAGGAAATAACAAATTGAGTAAAGGTTACCACACTACTAGTACTTTACAACGATTTTATTTTGTTTTTAAAAATGGATATTGTGTGTGTGTGTGAAAGAGGGACTAAGTTAAACACACGATTGACTTAAACGTAAATATAGTAATTAAAAATGATCAAATGCTATGTTCCTGAACGTAATTTGTCAAGTCATGAATAATTTTACAATCTTGACAAAAAAAATACGATTTTATGATGATTTTTCTACGTGTCTGGTTAATTAAGTTTATGATGTTTTTTCAAATTATTAGTATAAAATGGAATGTGAGCCTTGAGCACCAAGTTTATTGGCTGCTTCTACTTACACCGTATACATTATACATATGCTCGCCGCCATCTTTCATTTCATCATCTAATCGAATCTAATAAATATTTGTTTAATCTGAAAACAAAAAAAAAATTGTTTATCCTTAAAAAACAATTGTTTAAGATTTAAAAAAAACATATTATTATTAACCAGTGCTCTAAGAATATTGGTTAGTAATTTTTTTTAAAAAAAAGTTGTCTTAAAAATAAAAGTTAAACATTAATAAAAATATGTACATAATTTGTATACTAAATTTATCATTTTTAACTTTTTAAACAATGTATTAAAGACATTTATTAACATTTTTCTTTAAAAAAAAACGTTTAATGAACATGGATACAAAACATCTTTGTCATGAGCAGTTAACCCATTTGGATGTAGCAACAGCCAACAGGTCCAAGAGGAATGAATATTTGTCCTTCAAGTGATATTGCCACCTTCTGGGAAGTTTCTTCACCTTACTCACTAGCTGCCAACATTGACTTCACCTAATTACTGTCTCGCTTTAACATTAATTATTCAGTGAGTTTTTGTCTGATCAAAAACAAGAGGGCTATATTGAACAAAAAAAAAAACGAGGGAGAAAAGTTGAGTGGATCAGAAGGAGAGAAATATGCAAATATAGCTTAAAACATTTTTTATCCCAAACTTTGGCTCTGTTTGTTGATCAATAACAGATAAATTAGTTGCAAAATCTTCAATAAAAAAAATCAATAACAGATAAATTTGTTGCTAAATTTTCAATAAATAAAAGTTACAGATAAATGATGAATTTGGAGCAATTGTTTGTATTTCAAGCTCATTGTCGTTTCTTTAAATTTTTATTGGTTTTAATGGTGTAACCGGAAGTGGGAGCGCCAAAGTTGTGACCTATGATAGGTCGTGTATTGGATTCGTTTCAGCATCATTTGGTTGTTTTGAGTTCCTTAAAGGTGCTAGGGACGATCATACCTAAGGATCGTAGGAACGTTATCATCACTAAGAGTCAAGATGAGCAAGGAGGGAGGGAAGTTTGGGGGAGAAGGTGGCTCATCTTGTCTTTTTTTGGTGTCAACGTGCCTCCGGATAAGGCTTCCTCGTTTCATTGTGTGTTCACTGTCTAAGTTGCTACACTATTATTTTGTTCTTCAATTTGATTTCATTGGTAAAGATTGGGCCCTTTTCCTCCAATTGAACCGTCTATAGTTCTCGTTGTGTAACTATCGTTCAAGGTTTCTAGAACGTTGGCAGTCATGGGTTGTTCTAGGGTTATGACTGCATCAACCTAGTAAAGTTTTCCAATCTATAGTGACAACTTTGGTATTTCATGCAAATATGCAATGGTTTCTTATTTGGCAAAGTTTTGGGATTACTCGTGCTACCACACAATTATTTAATTCGCTTTTACGAGTTTTGGATGGGTGAATAGATTTATTGCTTGCAATAATAAATTTATCTATTCTGAAAATAAGTTTATTGTCTGTCACTATAGATTTATTTGTTGTGAAAATAAGTTTATTGCTTGTAACAATAAATCTTGTTGGCAGACAATAAACTTATTTTCCGAACAATTAAATTCATTATTGCACGCAATAAACTTATATATCCATCTAATACTCGTAAAAGTGGAAACAAAAATTGTGTGGTACCAAGTCGTCCCAAGACTCGCCAAGTATTGCACAAGATACCAAAGTTGTCCTTAAAGATAGGAAAACCTTACCAGGCTGACGCCGTTGTAATTAATCCTAGAACAACCCATGGCTGCCAATATTCCAGAAACCTTGAACAATAGTGACACAATGAGAACAAAATAGTAACGTAGCAACCCATACATTGAACACACAATCCCATGCTCTACCTTAGATGTGTCAGACTTTAAACAACCACATTGAAACCAAGAAGCCCTAACCGGAGGCCCATTAACACACAAAAAAAAGACAAGAGGAGCCACCTTCTCCCTCAAACTTCCTCCTTGCTCATTTTGAATCCTATCAATGAAAAAAATTCCTACGATTCTTAGGTATGATCGTCCCTACCACCGGTAAGGGACTTAAAACTAACAAATCATGTTGAAATGAATCCAATACACCACCTATCATAGGTCACAACCTTTGCATTCCCACTTCTGGTTACACCATTATAACAAGTAAAACTTTAAAAAAACAACAATCAACTTGAAAAACAAAGTCTCACAAGGATTATAATGATGGTGGCGCTAGAAGCCTAGAAGGAGGAGCGTGGAAACCCTAGGGAGGGCTAATTTCGGGAGCTAAGTAAAATAGAGAGAGAAAAATGTAATTATGCCTAATTTATTATAAAAAGGATTTAATATATAAGTTTTTTCCCATATTAATATATATTTAAAATAATAATAACTATTTTTAGAGTGATTGCGGTATGTGGACAATGTAAAGTGTATCAAAAGTTTTCCCATAGATTTTTCAATGTTTTCTTGCGGATCTTCCAAAGGATTTATTAAGACACTTAGCTTTTGTGAGGATTTTTTCATGAATTTAATAAGATGTTTAGTTTTCCAGTGGATTTTCTCATGGAACTAATACGAGACAAAGTTTTGCTCCATGTTTCTTCAAGGATTTATTAAGATAAGACGCTAGTTTTCTTAGCATTTTGCTGTAGAAATTTTCTGTGAGTAGTTTTTGCTAACAAGTCTACAGCAAAAGTAAAACTTTCCTAGGATTTATCTGAGAATTTTGGAACTGCAGGAACTTTAATTTTATGAGGGAAATCCACATGAAATTCCTGTTGATTTATTTCTACAGGTAAATCCCACATTTCTAATATGGAAGGGAAAAAAAGAAAAAACACCTATTTGAATGACACTTTCGGATTTGATTTTCTATTGTACCGGAACCAGAATGACCCTTCTATAATTTTTTGTTGTAAATTAATGGTGGAGAAAGGACACAACAATAGCAACGAGAAGGGTTTTAAAGTTACATCGGTAGCTCCTTATGGTATCTTATTTTTAGGTGGATGAGAATGAGAGTGATTTTACCCGGTGATTATCCTTCATTGATGGATTGCGTCACTTATTCTTCATGGGATCTAGGCATAAAAAGGATTAAGGCTAGTCGGAAGCGTAGTCTAGCAAGCGCTAAACCTAAATTGAAAAGGAATAAGTTTGCAAGCGACAAACTTCCGAAAATAGGGTTCAGGAATCCACCAGAAATTGAGAAAACACTCTAAAATATTGTTGAATGAATAAAAATTGTTTCTTAGACTACAATTGTTAAGCTAAATAGGGAAATAACAAGAACCTAATGAGCCGAAATTAATAAACTAAAACAAAAACAAAAAATTACTAAATTTAAGCTGAAATAATAAAATACTAAAGAAACCCTCCTACATCAATTTGACACACTACAATTTTGAAAATTTTGGGAGGCTAGCAACGATATTATCTTATCCACTAAGTCTTAACGGGTTTGGGAGTTGGTGGAAGACATCATGGTTACCTCTTGAAGGTGGTTCCTTGTTAGGAATAAAGGGAGTCTGTGTTTGTACTATGAATGATTTTCGAACACTCTTCTTTATTTTAATATATAGGTTTTTGTTTTTTTTCTTGGTGGGTTGATTATCCATTGTACTTTTCCAAGTTTGATGGGTTAACCATCATGCTTCTCTTGTTGGCTTTAATATATATATTTTTTCGTTTGAAAAAAATACCTTGGCTTTGAGATGAAAATGGTGTTTATATAGTCATTGGTCTTAAATTGTGTGTTTTTTTTACCGAAGCAAAATTAACTATTATCATTGATCAACCAATATTCAATACAAGAAGGATACAAATCAAAAATACGTCGGCTAACCTAAGAACAAGCCGCCCTAACTAAAGTATGAGCAACCATGTTCGCTTGTCTCCTAACAAACTTCACCTCGAAGTTCGAATGTAAAGATAACTGATAAATAATACTAGAAACATTAGCATATAATTCTGAATCACCATGATTGAGAGACGATAGAGCTTGCACTATAGTAGATGAGTCGGACTCGAAGACAACCCGGTTCCATCTGTTCGCATCAGCAAAGTGAAGGGCCTCGAGTAAAGCTACTGCCTCCTTCTCCAAAATTGTCATATTTGTCCACTGTCATTTCGTTTGAGCTCAAATAAATTGTCAGCGGGAGTCACTAACACAACACGCAAAAGATGTAATATGGTTATGGTCATGGAACACGGCATCCACATTGCACTTCAACCAAGTTTCGCTCGGTTTCTCCCAAACTAAGTTGTTACCTTGCACTCTATTCTGCCTGTGTTGCTCAACCGGGGACGAGGGTTGTTTATGAACCTCTTGCCATTGTTGCCATGCATCTAGTGATGTCCTCCCAATGATCGTTGAAGTATGATGAGTGTCATTTCAAATGACATCATTACGTGTGTTGCTCAACCGACGACGAGGGCTGTTTATGAACCTCTTGCCATTGTTGCCATGCATCTAGTAATGTCCTCCCAATGATCGTTGAAGTATGATGAGCGTCATTTCAAATGACATCATTACGTGTGTTGCTCAACCGACGACGAGGGCTGTTTATGAACCTCTTGCCATTGTTGCCATGCATCTAGTGATGTCCTCCCAATGATCGTTGAAAGTATGATGAGCGTCATTTCAATTTGCCAAAGAAATAATATGAATCTTGACTTGCGTGTTAAAAAAACAAATTTTGTGAAAAATGTATTTTTTTGGAGAGATTGAGTTGGAGTATTAGAGAAGTTGTATAATTTTAGTGAATATCAAAATTGTGATCAAACTTCTATGTAGCTTTTTTTTTAGCAAAACTTCTATATGGCTATCGGATGAAAAAGGATAATTTAGGTATATTTTTTGTGTTTTTGGTATGATTCTCAACTAAATATTTTTGCGTGGTTATAATAAACATTAAAAAATATGTATTCAAGAAAATCATTAATATTTTAGTTAAGAATCGCATAAAACACATCTAACAAAGTGCACATAAATTTTATTGGAAAGAAAATGCGTCTAAAATAACCCTTTTAGGAAGGGTCAAAATTGAAATAAAGGGGAGCATATGTGAATTTCGGGATGAATTGCAAATAACAAACAAGTGAGTGACCTTAAAAGAAGTGATTTGCAACAAAAAAATTATGTGTATTTACGACTTCTAACAAGTATAATTTGAAAATAATTTGAAAGAGATTTTTTTTTTCTTCATCAGCATTCCCTTTGAAGAATGTATATTTGAAGCCCAATCTAGACAAACCTCAATATTATTTTTTGTTTTTGAAGGAAGGATAACCTCATTATAGTCAGCCTGGGTTTGCTGAACCTTGGGGTACATTATATTTAATTAATTAACATTATATAATCCACAAATATATTAGGGTTACGAACTGTATAATTCTTTCATTAGTCGCCGCTCCACAAATATATTAATTAGGGTTACAAAATGCAACCCTCATTCACTTCTATTTATACGCTCTCACTTTCTCACATGAGGTAAGAACTGCAACCCTTTCATTAGCGCCGCTGCAAATATTCGCGTTCCTTCCTCAACCTTACTCAATCCAATCATTCAACTTCCATGTAGCCAAAAACAATCTTTATGTTTGAATCTATGAGCCTAGCAACACCTCGATGCAGCATCACTGTATCTGTTGGAGTTCTGATGCAGCAGAAATCGTTGTTGTTGACTTATATTATTGATATATCCTGTGGATCTCATGGATCCATCAACTAGCAGGTGTAATTTCCTTGATTAAATATGTCACAAAGTCTTTGTCTTAACGGTGACATCAGTTCATCATCGGAGGTGTTAAAATTGCAAGACGTTGTGATTTTAATTGTAAATTAAATAGAAGAAAAAGATGTCGCAAACAAGTCCATGTTACCTCTATTGTTTGGATATGATGTTTTAGTTTTAGTTTGATATTATTGAATTGTTATTTCAACTATGATTTCCTTGATTAATATAATGCAACGAAGTTTTAATTTTTATGTGGCTTTTGTTTAAGTATTCATAGTTCTTGTAATATGAATAAATTAGTAGCTCCGTATTTGTAATTGTATGATAGCAACTTCGATTCACCTTCTGTTTTGGCTTATTGATGTTTGTACATGAGGTTATGCAACAATCTATGTGTTACTGATTACCCATGTTTATCGAGAACCTTTAATTTCATGTACTCAATATCCACACTTTAACAAACTATTATATAATTCCTTAAAAAAAAAAAAAAAACTATTATACATAAATAATAAATAACATAATATCATTGCAATTGAATTGAAATAAAAATTACACAATTAAATAAGTAAATGGTCCCTTTAAATAAACAAACTTTTGGTTTTGGTTCCTCAAAATATTCCTTAGGCTTTTGGTCACTCAAAAAATAATTTTAACCATGCATTTAGTCCGCTCACAAAGACAGAGTGTCCATTTACTTATTTAACCCTTCAAAATTTAAAGAACAAAATCCCAACAAAAATATGTTGGTGAAATGTAGTATTTTCATTCAATTAATATTAGACACAAAAAGATATTTAATAAATATTAAGCTTAAATACATTTTCTGTACCCCTTTAAGTTTTCTCAATTGTGCAATTTCTGAATCACTTTATGCTTCTCAATTGTGTACTTTTTTGAACCGTTTAGATTTTTGGTTATGCTAACTTATATTTTTAAGGCGCAAGTTAATGAATAAAATGGAATTAAAAAATAAATAAAGATAAACTTTTAAGTTTTTAAGAAATTAAATACAAATTTATAAGTTTGTATTTTTTATATTTGATTTTTTTAACTTGTGCACAAGTTATAGGATTTTTTCCCTAAATTTTTTTTTTTATAGGATTTCCCTTTGTTTTTTGAGCATTTTGATTTGGAAATTTTTTAATACATGGGTGGTTGTAATCGGCTACAACAGAAAGAATTATGCTCTTCACCCAACTGTTTTTACTCGTTCCCAACTGAAATTCCCATAATGCCCCTGCGTGAGTTAACTCACACAGAGATTAGCACTAACGTGAGTTAACTCACGCATCGTGAGTTAAGTCACGCAGAATTAACACTAGCGTGAGTTAACTCACACAGGGGCATTTTCGGAAGTTTGGTTAGAAATGAGCAAAATGATTTGGGAGAAGAGCAGAATTCCAACAAAAATTAATGAATTGATTTTATGAGGAAAAAAAATGTTCACACTGCAATCGAAAATGTTGAACTGTGATACATACAGTGGCGGATCTTGCCCGAAATATTGGGGGGAGCCGCAAATATTATATCCAATGAGAGTTACGAATTTTAAAAAAAAAGTAAAGGTATATGATCAGAGGCATACCTTTGTATATTAGAGAAATTAGGGAACATATACAACCATTGATTGCTAACTAAGAATCTGTCCAATCTAGCTTTTATGTGATGAAAATATCCCAAATGTAGCCCAAATCATTAAAGCCACGCTGCTGGATAGTGTCTCTGAACTGGTTAGTAATATTACTATCAATAGGATTACCTCAATTTTTTTCAGCTTGACACAAAACCAAATTGAAATCACCAAAAACTAACCACCTATTTCTAGAATTATCGCTGTACAACTGGCTAAAACGATTACAAGTCAGATGCTTTTTATTATCTTGCAAGTAACCACACAAGCATACCCCTGTTGTCTTTCACTCCTTTGAATCATCACTAGAGGTTTGGGCAGGCCAAAAACATTGACGAAGAGGTTCCTTTCAAGGCTGCTCATCTGGTTGAACCATTGCATTATTACTCCTACAAAATGCACAATTCACACATAAATAACAAATAACAAAATAAAACAAGAAAGGGAGAATAAGATCAATGAATCAAGCAAGTTAAAAAGGGAAAAAATTAGCAAATTAACCCTCACATTAGCAAATTAAAAAGGGAAAAATTAAGCCTAAATTAGAAACAGTAAAATTTTTATCCATGGGTATCATGGAATTAAGCCATTTTGCTTTCAACAAATGAAATAATAGAATTGAATCAAACAACTTAGGAAATCAAGGGTTCAAGCTTCCCCCGATTTTTTTATTTCTAGGGTTCAAGCAACATAGAATAATTCCATACCAACTTTGAATTGAACCAAATGCAGTGAAAGAATCAAAATTAAAGGGAACAAAGAAGTGAACTGAAAAAACAAAGCACAAACAAACAAACCTGAAAGTGACTGAGATCTGAGAGAGTAAGATAGCAGAGGCCTCGCACCTCCACTGCGCCAGAGACTGAGACTCAACTTGAACTCCTCTTCCTCCCTCAACTTCATCAAACCCGCTCCACCGGAAGTCTTTATGATCGTTTCATCACCCTCTAATTTCTCTATCATATTTTCTCTCCACAGTTCTTGTCACATATTGGGCAGTTTCTTACATAGTATTTGATCATTTCCCTATATTCGATGATTTCTTCCATCCATAGGCTCTTGCTTAGTTTGCTGAAAATATTTTCCATAGTGGCAGTTAGAGGCTATTTAGTAACGAAACCTATGTCCATGGTGCTTCAGAAATCGGCGCAAGTTTGTTCACATCTTCCTTTTCTTCACGCCCTACAAACCAGAATCATGCTTCACAAATTGGCGTTGATTTGGTTCACATCTTCCTCTACTTTTTAATCAAGAAAATCACACTTGTATACTCCCACAAAAAACTGCAATCATAGCACATAGTAGACCAGGCACTCGCCTCAATTATCAACTGTTACATTGAAAAAAAATATCAACACATGTTAGTGTTACGGGGCAACATTATTAAAAAGAAAAAATCATTATGTACGGAAATATTTAAAAATAAAAAAAAAACCAATGAATTCCAGTTCAAAAACATGGAAAAATTTCACCATTACTATAACTTACTACCATTGACAGATCACAAATTATGCGAACACAAAAGTACAAACCGATTATAAACACAAATAAAACATTTGAAGATGTAGATAGAAAAATATAAACATAAAAATTATAAAAAAAACGAAAAATATACCTCTTATTTCTTAAAGTTAACCCGAACGCAAAATTTTGCCCCTAGATTTAACCTAACTTCTTTGCTTAATTTTACTATATTAATCATATTTAATTTAATCAAAATGTTAATTGTTATGGATAAGAATATGAGGATTTGTTTAGTAAAATTAAGGAGAAAAATTAGGAGCAATTTATTTATTTTTATTTCCTTTTATTAAAAAAAATAAAAATCATATCCAAACAAATATCAAGAATCCCTCCTATTTTTTTGAAAAAACAGATCGCTCCTATTAATCCAATCGTTGCTTAACAAATTATCCTATTTTCCTACCTAAACTAATTATCCTATTTTTATGAAAAACAAAACAAAATCGTTTCCAAACTAATTATCCTATTTTTATTGAAAACAAAACAAAATCGTTTCCAAACTAATTATCCTATTTTTATTGAAAACAAAACAAAATCGTTTCCATCCTTTCCTTTCTCTTACCCTAAAACGTAATCACTCATGCTTATCAAAACAATAATTTTATTTTTACGATGCGTTTCCTTATGATGCATTTAAATACAATTATTTTGTAAATTATTAGAACTCTTTTATTTCAATTACGCTCCCTTATTCTCTTATTCTCTTACTTGGAGATGTTTCATTGTGTGATTATGAAGAATTACAAGTTCAGATTGCATCACAATTCACACATATCCTATATTGTCTTTTGCAAAATATGTGAGTCTGATGAATATTATTTATCTATATGCTTATTTTGGTTTTGTCTTTTTTTTTTCCAGCTTCACTTCATTGTTAAATTACATTATATGAAACTAATTGTTAGTTTTAGACTTTTAGTTTGGGATCGTCGATTGAAACCACCACCGCATAGAGAGATACAAGGTAACATAACGATGTCGTAACACTCTTTTTCTTTGTCTTTTTTTCCCTTCTTCATTTTCATCTTCTTCTGTTTTAATTATTTACACTTTCTAATTGTCT
>Ga0228710_1001247_pt1 | contig 37476 bp, 23 predicted proteins | sample MedpolnodulmetaG_FD_177995 | JGI IMG/M metagenome (GOLD analysis project Ga0228710, IMG submission 177995) | Root nodule microbial communities from Medicago polymorpha collected in Santa Monica, California, United States - pink nodules | ecosystem: Host-associated > Plants > Roots > Nodule...
ATACCCACAAAAAAAAAAAAAACCAGTCTTAGATTTTGATCTTAATTATTTGTTAATCTTATGTCTAACCTTTCACATGATTAATATATTTTATTTTGACTCGTTCAAAAGAAATTGAATTTTAAAAGATAAAACATTCTTATTCTTTTTAAAAAGTTCACGATTATAATTGATTAATGATATCAAATATAAACACATCTCGGGCTTAGTTTTTATTCATTTTAATAAATTATCATTTTTTTACATGATAATTTCTATGATACACTTGGAAATTTTAGTGTACTTGATATGTGCGGTTTTAAATTAATAATTAAATAATTTGTTTTTGTTTCTTCAAAAAAAATTGAATTTTTGTTATTCATAAATATGAATATTAATTATTTTTTTACGATGAAATGTAAAAAAATTAATACAATTCTTACAAAAACTGAAATGATATTTCATAAAATATAAAAATTAATAAAACAACTCTATTTCAAAAAATTATTATTATTTTATTGATTTACGAAGTAAGTATTTTTTTTTTGTGGTGGTCGGGGTTCGAACCCCAGACCTTGTATATTTTATGTATTGTTCACACCAACTGAGCTAAGTTCATGAGGACAAAGTAAGTATATCTATACACTTCAATTTGTATCAATTTGTATCGTAGAATATATTTTTTTTCCCAATCAATATATAGATTCCATCACAGTATATAACTTTGTTGTGTGAGTGAAACTATGTTTTTGTATCATTTTCATAAATATTGATTCAATATAATATTGTATAAATTTAAGTATAAAAATCATATATCATGATTATGATATTTTTAAATTACGAAAATATCTTTTTTCTTGTAGATAAGGAAGGAAAATGAGTTAAGGGTTGGAGTGGGACTGATTGAAGTGTAAGGGCATTTAATGATGGGAGATTAAGTTAGGTGTTGGAGGCATTAACAAATGTGGGCTAGGTTTGTTGGTGTAGGTTTGTTGTTCGTTGGAAAATTGATTATGGGAATTGTTAACAAGGATTTTTCCTCCTTTCTAGTACTACTAGTAGTGTTCTTCAATGGTCTTTAACTCTTTTTCACCCTTTTTGTTTCCCACTAAATGGACGGGGATGGTGGGATTATTACTCTACTTTTCATGAATTCAAGACTCGTTATTGTTAGTTTTTATTTCAACCAAGGATCAAAGGGAGGTTCTTGTCATTACTTAGATGTTTCAAAGTAGATGGACTAGTGCCTAGTTGTAGTAGCCTCTTCATTGGCCTAATCATTTTTAGCCCAATTAATCAAAGGTCTCTTTCTTTTTTCTCTTAGAAAAAATGGAAAATTTTACCCAATTATACTGTTACTCGAATATGATATTCCCAAATATTTATCGGTCCCAAGTGTGATATTAAGATCAAGGATTGTCGCTACATCTTCTTTAGCTTGATCTAGAACATTTTTACTGAAAAAGACTTCAGACTTTTAAAAATTAATCAATTTTTTGGATGTCTCACCATAGTCTGTTTAGATTTCTTTCATATTTTCATCTTCCACATTACTGACATTGCAAAAAAGAAAACGGTCATCCACAACTAAAATATGCCACACAATAGGCCCATTTTGGAAAATTTGTACACCATGCATTCAACCACCCCTCTCTGTTTGTCGCATTAGCATCAATACACCTTTCGTACAAAGGATGAATAGGTAGAGTGATAGTGGATCACCTTTCCCCCAAACCTCTCCCTAGATAAATAAGACTAGTAGTCTCATCATTCACTAGTACCGAATAAAAAACGGATTCAACATGCATCATCACTCAACGAATAAATTTAGGATTAAACTGCATCATTTGCATAACTCCATGAATATACGGCCTATCAACTCTGTCATATGCCTTGCGGAAGTTAATTTTTAGTGCAACATCACTGGTTTTTCCTTTTGTCTTGCTCTTCGTATAATGTATAAATTCGAAAATCATTATCAAGTCTAGGGGTGCATTTAGTTCGGACCAGTTGAAGTATTGGTCCAACTTAGACCACTTTTTTTCACCATTAGATTAAAGCAGTCCACCAAACTTATCATGTTCTGTCAACACTAAATCACTCTCGATCTCTTTTCTCTCTCAAAGAATCTGATGACTGATGCCAATGTTCACTTTTTGGTTGTTGTTCCATTTTTATGTTGTGGGTTTCTTCTTCCCTTTCATTCTTTCTTTTATTGCAACCACACAAACAACATAAATAAGAACACCCAATATGTAAATTTGTTCATCTAACCTTTGTGTTTTGTTAATGAAAATAAAAGAAAAATCGAATAGAAGAAATTCTGGATATTCTTGAGAGATTTAAAGGATAGAAAAACTCATACAAATGTAAAACCACAAAATAGTAAAAATAAACTAAATTAGTTTTTCTTAATTAATTTAACTGATTGAATGCATTTTGCTAATATATTTAATAATTATTATTTACACTTGAATGCATTTTTAATATTTACTGTTTGGACAAAATATTAAAAATAAAACAAATCAGTTTTTCTTAATTAATTTAACTGTTTGAAATGAGAAGTGGATATTCAATCTTATTGCAAAACTACTACTTGGGCATCCAATTTCAAAATAAAAACAAGGTTTTGGGAAATTAAAAAAAATAAATCGTTCCTTTATATTATTATATACAATACGAGACAAATAGGGAGAGAGAAAGAGAAATGTGAGAAATAGGAAGAGAGATTTGGTGTGGGTAAACCATGATAAAACTTGATTGGTTGATTTAATCTAATGGTATAAAAAAGTGGTTTAAGTTGGACCAATACTTCGACTGGTCCAAATTAAAATTACCCCAAGTCTAGACCTAACTTCCACAAAAACTGATTGTTTAATAGACACACACTTGGACATAATTCTCTTCAATCAAATGTCCCTCACTTTATAAAGAATTTTGTATATTACATTATAGTGGTACATGTCTCCAATCTTTGATGGTGCTTTGAATCTCTCCTTATCTGTAAGAACACAATATTTGTGTTATTAAAATTGGGCGACAATGCTTCATTATCAAGCAACATTTTACACGTTTGAAACACATCCTTGGCACAATGATCCCAGCAATTATGATAGAAAGTCATATTTAGTCCATCCGGGTCCGGTACTTTTATTGGGATGCGTCTAGTGAATAACATCAATCCTATAAACTAAGCTCAAAATGTTATCATCATCATCTACACATAACGGGATAACTTGTAATACACAACTATACACGCTTTGTTGACAGTTAAATAAAGAGGACAAATATTGGATGACCTCATCAACGAAATCTTGTTGATATTTAATTGTACCAATCTCATAAATGTGTATTTTAAAAATATTTTGTTGTTTCCTAGTCGTAGCGGTGGCATGAAAAAAGCAAGTACATCCACAATCACATCGTTATCGAAAGCTAAATCAAACAACCTACTAAACCTTTTACATATCGTTACCCCCACCTACCCAAGGATTCATCTAGTAAAATGTATTCTCACAATCACCTACTATCTTGTTAAGATTACTATTGAAACAATTTACGGAATCACAACCCTCCCCTCACATACAAATTGGATATCACTCCACCAAATAGAGTCTCTACCGGATCCGCCCACAATATCACCCTCAACACAACCATAGTTATCTGATAAAATCTTAAACCACAAACTATGTCTTTCTATTTTAAGCTTCCTACACTATCTTCCTAATAAAGCATAACCAAACAAATGCAAGTTACAAACAAGCAACCCATCTAACTCCCTCGTCTAACAAACCTTATCTCAATAAAGCAAATGAATTTTACGAGATCCCTTACACCTCCCCATAAAAACATATTTAAAAAGAGACCAACTTATAAAATAATACTTGATGGAACCTTGAAGAAGGAAAGGAAACACACTGGCAATGAAGATAAAACAAATTTGAGAAGGAAGAGATTGTCTTGCATGGATAAATTGGGGCTTTTTCATCCTGACAATTTTTCTCGAATCTTATCAATCACCAGATCTCTTTAAGACAATCTTTTCTGGTTACCACTGATGGGTAAACCCAAATATTTAAAATGGAGATGGCTCACTTTACAATTCAACATTCTTATTGCGTCCTCCACCCAATAGTGTTTCAGATTAACTCCAACTAATAAGCTCTAGTGAAAGTTAACCTTAAACTCGTACACCAATTCTGTTGGAACATTAGTGTGATGTTGGAAAATCAATTGGAATATTAAACACCAAGTAATTATACTTTGATCTAATGTTGTGTGAATTGAAAAAATAGAGTGTGGGTGTCCCACATAAAATAGAACTAACACATTAATAGTGTTTAAATTGCGGTATTTAATTTTAAATACTTGATAATGATAAAAATAATAGTAATTATTATTTTTATCGAGAATATCACTTCCCATAAATTTAGCTTATGGTGGTTGTGATAAGAATAAGAATTTAATTGAATTTCTTATATTTCCTTCATTCAAATCCAATAGTTTATTTCCTCCACTTTTGTGGATTTGTTTCTTTTGATCCTATCCACAAGTGTTGTTGAACTGATTAATGGATAAACGCCATTTTAATCTTATCCATTAGAGTAACTGCTGTCGCAGTTTTTGCTAAAACAGTTACAGAATCTCTATATAAATAGAGGACTCCACTCAGTTCAAAAATCACACCAAAGAGTTTCATTGAGTTGTCGGAAACTCTTTGTCTCTTCTCCCTTTCTTGACTTCTGTTGACGAGTCTTCTCTTCATCTCCTTTTTTTGTCCCTTCGGAATTAAGAGTGTTCTTAAGACCATAGTCCCTTTTTCGGTTTAATGTCCCTTCAGAATTAAGAATGGTCTTAAAAACATAGTCTCTTCGATAATATAAGTCCCTTTGAAATAAAGAGTACTATTAAGATCATAGTCCCTTTTTGGAATAATAATGCCCCGTCGGAATTAAGAATGATCTTAAAGGTATATAAATATTCTTTCAATATTTTTCTAATTGAGGAGAAATTAAAAAGTGGAAATGGTGGTATCACCATATTTGAGTGGTCGTAGTGCCATATTGATATTTTGGAGAAATTAAAGTTAGAATGGTGGTAGCACCATATTTGAGTGGTCTCAGCACCATAACAGAGTGGTAACAATACCATATTAAAGTGGTTTCAGTATTAAAGAGTGGTTTTAGTACCATATTTGAGGGTGTAAATCTCGAACGGTTTTCTACAGTGCAGTAGTTAACCGCACAGTTGTAGTTGTGCTTGTTTTATCGTGGAGGCAGCGTGGTTGATAGTATGTCTTGCATAATTTTTTGTAGTGCCACGAAACGTCTTAAAGAGAGCGACCTGGTCGTGACACAACCTAATAACAACTTCGAAAGATAATAGAATTTGGAAATCCAAATATATACAACAGTTTGAAAATGCAAAAACAACAAATTCAAATAGTAATAAAATTGATTTCACACTTCTTACATTGTTTCAAATCTTTTCATAAATCAATAGAGTGTTGTCGGTATAGTGTAAGTGAGATATTCTACAACCTTCACCATTGGCAACTTGAAAACCTATATACACCCCTAAGTCAGATGAAGCACAAATCATTGAATTAAGACCATCAACTGCTCGTAAGAATAAAAAAGGGAGAGGGGATCCCCTTGGCTTAATCCATTCAAAATTCTCCCGTGGGACTACCATTAACCAACAAAAAAGCAATAACACTACGTAGACACTCCATGATCCATCCCCTCCACACCCTTGAAAAATCAGTTTCTGAAATACAAGTTCAGATACTACATAATCATACATCTTCTCGGAATCAACCTTGAATAGCATATGCTCTTTCTTCCTTCTCTTAGCATAATGACCAGGCCAAGCAAAGAAGTACAAAACCATAGAGAGCAAAGGCAAAAACCAAGAGATATGTAATTTCTTGCATATATCATTGACACGTTAAGCAACAAATCAATTTAATATCAAGATTTTATTGATTCCTCCTCTGATGATAATACTAGGTTTCCACAACACAAAATATTAGAGATTCAATACAAGGCCTAATCAGAGACATAAAGTTGAAACAAACACTCGAATTTATGAAACTAGATCTCAAATCTCATTTTTCTTGATTACATAATCAATTCATGAACAAAATTTTGGATAAAATAGATGCATAAGTAGCAACAAACTTGCAGCATAATGTTTGAGTAACGGATTATTACATCACATTACAATAACATTATTCATTGAAACATCATTATTTAAAAGTGCACAATATTAAAACCTTGAAGTACTAGGACCCCAACAATTCAAGTCCATGACTTTCCTCATAGATTCTTCCTTGGTTCTCTTGACCTTGTTGGAAACAACAGCAGAAGAGGCAGATGACAATTTCTTAGCCTGAGTGTATGATCTGATATTGTTCTTGGCATGTTGATGCAGTGATCTAAAAGAATGGTTCCATCTGCATACACCAAGTTGGTCTTTTAAGGCCTCCACTCCTCCTGTGCTTAATGCTATCATCCAAGCTCTTACTGCTGCACTCATTTTGTGCCTTTGTTGAATGGGCTAGTGTTGATATTTTTCCAAATATATGGGGGTATGATTAAGAAGTGGGGGTTATGAAGTAATCCAGGGGCTTGTTTGTTTGGGAAGTAACAAAAACTGGAAAAATAACTAGGGGCAGTGTCAAATGTCTTGTTTCCCAAGACTAACTTTATTTGTTGTATTATTGGCCACTCATAATTTAATTTAGGTAATAATATTTTGGTTTTAACTTATTTTCCAAGTTAAGTTTGGCACCGGTCCCTACCCTAATTAACGTTATGTTAATGCAATTAGGTCTGATAAGGAAACAAATCAGAAGGTCAAATACTAATAGCCTCAATTGGAAGTTAGCAATTAAGCAAAAAAGGAGCAGTTACAGAATTTTGATCAAAATAACTTACTTTCCCTTCACAAGAAATATAGGTATGTTTATACCGAGTCAGGATCCGTTGACACCTGGTGTCAACGGATTCGTTGACACCAAATCTCAATCGTTTACGTTTTTTAATCCAAAGGACCACAATTGTTTGTTAAATTTACTCCCTATGCTTTTTTCACTTGATTCCCACCCGGTCCATCTTCTTTAACGCTCCATCTTCTTTAACCTCCTTATTCTCTTATGGAGAATTTGTTACGCTCTCACAATTGTTCTTGTTTGGATCTTCCTTCTCGTTTGGCTAAATGGTGGCTAATTCTACCAATTAAATTAAAACAACTTATGTATAAAGCTTGTGATAACTATTGCAATTGGATATGAGGGTACCGAAGGTAGAAGTAATTTTTGTTGAGTTTGCTTCTATTGAATTAATTGGTGGAATTTTAGGTTAACCACCATGATTGATTATGTAAATTAAATTTAAGATTTTGGTAAAATGGTAAAGCCCTTAAATTGAATTGCTTTTAATCGTCCTATAGAGAGAAAAAAATCAATAATTATCATGTGATTGTGTAATTGAAATCGGTGAGGAGAATACATTCTTTCTTGGCTGCTTAAAGAAGATGGAGCAGGTGGAAATCTAGTGAAAATAGCGCAGGTGAATAATTTTAACAAACAATTGTGGCCCTTTGGATTAAAAAAGTAAACGGTGAGATTTGGTGTCAACGAATCCGTGTCAACGGATCCTGATTCGTTTATACCAGTCTCAATAAAACCGTTAGATATATCTAACAAATTAGAGAGAAAACCATTAACAATGAAGGAACCCACTGCAGGGTGGCCTATAGGTAAGGAGCCCATCGATGCATGCTTAAATTTTGAGGTATCATGTGTGTGCAACCGCAAATATTAATCACTCAGGTACGTGGAATTCAAATAAGTGATAAATTTTTATTAATAGTTTTAACGTTGATGTATACGCAAACTCAAAACCACAGCGATTTTGGACAATGATGATAACAAATAATTAAAAAAAGTGGTTTTTGTTGCAATAAAGATGACTTCCCAGACCTTTTGCTTTCTTAATAGACAATTGCTTTTCTGACTTTCAATACTTCCTAAAAACACAAGTAAAAGACTAAAATACCTCCAGCGGTAGTTAACTACCGTTGGCTTATAACTAAAAAAACCGACGGCAGTTAACTGCCGCTGGGTTTTTTGGTCATTTACTTGTGTTACTACGACACAATGAATGTCAAAACAACAATTGTCTTCTTAATATAAAGCTAAGCTATTTGGATTATTTTTTTTGGTTACAATGCTAAATGGAAGAAACAAAAAAAGCTAACTACTCCCGAAAGAACAAAGTGCCATTGACATCGCTTCTGAGAAGATTAATAAGATTACCAGAGGGCGACTCATGAAGAAGAAGATCAACATCAGAAGAAGTTCTAAACTTTGCTATGAAATCAGCACATTGGATTTATAAGAAAAATAAAATAATTCTTTCTTTTTCATGAAAAGACTCAACTTGCAAGCCCAACAAACAAATTTGGACATGTTTGGATTAAGCTTATAAAAAAAGAGTTTACGCAAATAAATAAACTTTTATGTTAAGGGTCCTGCATTAACTACTATATAATTTCCTTTTTCATATCCTTAACCAGTGCTCCGGGGACACCGGTTAGCATTTCCCTTGTGTTAATTCATAAGATTTTACTATTGAAAAGTGTACATTCATAACTCTTTTTTTTTTAATAAACTACCTTAATAAATTTATAAATAATACATTAATACTTATTTATTTGCACAAGCTACATTGTTTTACATAAACTCTAAAATAAGTCAATTCAAACGGACTTAGGGATAGTATATCTCAATTCTCTTTTTTCTTGGTTATATAATGATTTCATGAACATAATATCTAACTTGCAACATAACGACTTGAGCTCGATGGATGATTTATAAGTACCAGTGCTTTTAAGTTTGAGGTGTGATATCACCTTGGTAATGCTTTAGATCAACTTACCTAAATGTTTAATTATAAAAAAAATAAAAAATAAACTTGCACCAAAATATTTAATTAATAAATTATTACAATACAATAGCATCAATTCGAAGTCCACGTTAAAACCTTGCAGTGCTAGGACCCCAGCAATTCAAGTCCATGACTTTCCTCATAGATTCTTCCTTAGTTCTCTTGACCTTGTTGGAAACAGCAGAAGAAGAAGCAGATGACAATTTCATAGCCTGAGTGTATGATCTAATATTGCTCTTAGCATGTTGATGCAGTGATCTAAAAGCAAAGTTCCACCTGCATACACCAAGTTGGTCTTTTAATGCCTCCACTGCTCCTATGCTTGATGCCACTATCCATGCTCTTGTTGCTGCACTCATTTTATTATATTTTAGTACCTTTGATGAATCTGAATATATGTTATGGTAAATGTGTATAAAATCGTTGTGATTTGTGTTGATGGGTTAGTGTTGATTCATTGATATATATGGGAAAGTTGAGTGGTGATTTAAAAGTGGGAGTTAAGAACTAAACGAGGGGCTTATGTAAATACAAGCAGAGTAAAACAAGGGGCGGTTTCACCTATTGTTCTTTTGTTTGGAACCAAGTTACGCTTTTCTCAAAATCTACGCGTTGTCAAATGTCTAGTCTCCTAAGACTGTTAGATGTATTGTCTTTTTTATTAATTAATTTAAATTTTTTAAGAGGCCAAAAACAGTGTATTACAAACCATTCTTTGCGCACAAGATGTGTCTAAAAGGAAAAAAAGAGTACAGGTTACAAAGCAAACTAGAATACTACCAAAACAAAAACACAAAGGGAAACATTACGTGGGATTATAACTCATAGAAACTAGTGAATTAGACCACCATGAGTGAAAGTCGAAGAAAACTGTTGATTTATGAGTCTTCAACCACCTTTAAGAGTAACGCTTAACACGATCGAGTAGCTGCTCCAACGATAGCTCTTTGTTACAAAAAATACGAGCATTATACTCCTTTTAAATAATCCACATAGAAGTTAACCAGATTACCTAAATAAAGAAACAATTATGCTTTCTAAACATATGTGAACCACATAATTGCATAGCCTGGTCCCCAATATTTGAAGGAGTTTCTCTAGAAATTCTCAATCATGTAAGAACAAGGTGTCAAATGCTACCTAAGAATACACGTATTTGATTTAAAAAAATATCTTCAAAATGATTTTTATGAGAATTCGTTAAATATCCGTCACGAACAATCGAATGAGTTTTGGGAAATGTTAAAGAAAAGAAGATAGATGTCCGGTGTCTCATTCAAGCTTTAGGCTTGTTTGGAAAGTCCTCTCTTTCCGGTGCTCTCCTCTACTAAACTAGAGCTGAAAGAGCTGGAACTGAGACTACACCGGTGTCAAGTCATCTTCTCATTTAAGTTTTTATTTTAAAATTATAGTATCCAAAAATAAATTCTTACTAAAAAGATGAAATACTTAAAATAACTTTTTATGAAAATCTATTTAAACCAATTTCTCATTGGAAGATTTCTTTAAAAAAATCTTTGAAAAAATTATAGCAAAAAGATCAAATATAAAAATCATTTAAAAAAATCTATAACAAATAGATCCTTTAACTCAAAGTTGTATTTTGATGTTATTGAATTAAACATGACTCTTTTCATGTTATTGATGTTATTTACAAGTTTTTGTTTTCAAATTGAAATAGACAATTTTTTTTTTTTTTATATATAGTTTTTGTCTTTTTGGTGCTTCTTTTTATTCGAGTCCAATTTTTAGGATTAAGACCTCTGACCTTCAAATTGTTTAACACCGCCTTGACCTTCAAATTGTTTAAGACCGTCTTGATCACATTCGTGAGCTTCTACCCCCATCCATCACATTTTAGAGCTTTTGGAATCCATTCTTGGAGATTGAAGCCCAAGAGATTTGATAAAAAGAAATTCATTTTTGACTTGTATTTTTCTCGCTTAAAACTAAGATATTCTTACATATAGTTACAAGATGAAATCTACGGTGTTTAGACGTACAAGCAATGAAGTATTTGTTTTAATAAAAAAAAATAACATTATGCAGAAAGTGTCTCTTTGTGCGTGTGCAAGTACTAAATATTGATCTTGTAACGCATATGGATTCAATGATGTAGAAAATAACACAGTTGTTAACCCAACCATTGGATGGATTTGATAAAAGTATAATAGCACCATACAAAACAACATCCTTAAAACTTCATTTAATATAGGCTTAATTACTGTTTTGGCCACCTAAATATCTAAATGTTCTGATTTCAGTTCCCTAAAAAAATAACTCTTTTCGAGCCCTCTATGTTACCCTCTTTGCACTTTTAGCCCCCTAACTCAATTTTGACTCAGTCAACGTACACGTAGTGCACAAGTGGACGTCACGTGTGTAATTTTTAATTTTAAATGTAAAAATAAAAATGTCACGTGTAAATGCGTTAATTAAAAAAATAAAAAAATAAACATAATAATTTTTATTTTAAAAATAATTACTTTTATTTATGTTTAAATACAAAAATAAAATTAAAATAATTAAAATAATTAAAACAATTAAAAAATAAAAAAATTAAATTAAATTACACACGTGGCGTCCACGTGTGCGTTGACTGAGTCAAAATTGGCTTGGGGCCAAAACTGCAAAAGGGGTAAACATAGAAGGCTCGGAAACAGTTATTTTTTTTAAGGGGTCAAATCACAACATTTTAAAACTTAGAGGGCCAAAGCAGTGATTAAGCCTTTAATCTATTTGAATATCTCTTTACGACTCCTTTAATGATTATTCCCCCGAAAAGACTCAAGCAGAGAAGCACAACCGGTGGGTGCGCCTCTGGCCTCGCGTGTGGGGTTTGGGGTGTTCTTCTTTGTGGTGGTTTGCCGGAGCGTCGTTTGACGGCTCTCTTCGTGTATATTGTACTCCTTTTTTCGTATCTATATATATTTTGCCATTAAATTAAAAAAGCACAACCAACATAGGAGTGGAAAGAAGAAATAAACGGAGATATATAATTTCTTGCAGCTGAGATATATGTATAATTCTAGACATTAAACAATACACCAATTTAATTTCAAGGATTAATTGATACCTCTGCTGATAACACTAGATTTCTCTCAACACAAAATTTAGAGATTTAATACAAGGACTAATAAAGTGGACACAAACAACATCTCAATTTTCAGTTTTCTTGGTCACGTTATCGTTGAACGAACAAAATTTTGGGTGAATACAAGGTACTAGTAGCTAGCATATAAACTAGCCTTAATTAAATGTTCACAATATTAAAACCTTGCAGTACTAGGACCCCAGCAGTTCAAGTCCATGACTTTCCTCATAGATTCTTCCTTGGTTCTCTTGACCTTGTTGGAAACAACAGCAGAAGAGGCAGATGACAATTTCTTAGCCTGAGTGTATGATCTGATATTGTTCTTGGCATGTTGATGCAGTGATCTAAAAGCATGGTTCCACCTGCAAACACCAAGTTGGTCTTTTAATGCTTCCACTGCTCCTATGCTTGATGCTACTACCCAAGCTTTTGTTGCTGCACTCATGTTGTTTGTTTTAACTTGTACCTTTGTTGAATATTATGATGAAGTTGTTTTGATGTGTGATGATGAATTAGTGTTGATTAATTCCTATATATATGTATGAGGGTAAGTTGAGTGAATTAGAATTTAAAAGTGGGAGTTAAGAACTAAACAAGGTGCATAAGCAAATACAAGCAGAACAAAACTAGGGGCGGTTTTACCTATTGTTTGGAACGGATACACAATTTTCTCAAAAGCTACCCGGCTGTCAATTGTCTAGTCTTTTATGACCAACTTTATTCATTGTACAGGCTATTCACAAATTAATTAATTAAATTAATAACTCTCAAAAAAGTTATTAAATTAATAATTTAACTATAGTACTCCTTGAAATGCTCTATTATGCAATAAAGCAATGCAAGTGGATTTTCTAAATACGCTTAAATTAAAAAATTAAGAAAAAATTATTAAATTAATAATTTAACTAGTAAGCTAGTTGTAAAACAAATTAAGAAAATGCTAACAAATACCCTTAAAACAAAGGGGTGTGTTATTTAAATATTTATTTATATAACAACTTTTGAGACAACTAAAATTTTACAAAGAAAATTAGGTATTAACACTAAAACCAAAACAATAGAGAAAGAATGTAAAAACATTACCTGACTATGAAAGAGAAAGTTATCACAAAAATTATAAAAAAAATGGTTGTTCAAATACAAAAATAGTATGAAAAGTAAGTGTATAAAGTGTATTAAAAGTAAGTGTAATTTTTCCCCTTTTTTAATAATATTTGTGAGCAATTGAAAATAAGAGTATGGTTCGAACTTAGTTGGACACTATTCTTTTTTATGTCATTTTGCTCTTGGCCTATCACAAAAAATATTTTAGGTAAATGATAAATTTGGAGAATTTTCTAAATAAACATATTTTGGGAAGTATTTTTATTTTTCCAAAATTGAAATTAAAAAAAAAGATCTTGCTAAAATGAAAGAAAAAGAAATCATCTTTAAATAAAATATATATAATATATATCCTTAATAATATAAAAAAAAATATTTACTCAAAATACAACTATTATTTATTTAAAACTCAATATCCGGTTCAATAACCAACTAATATGGATGATCCATTTCAACATCAACTTGCGGGGACTCCATTTAAAGTCGGAGTAAAATTTTGTATGACTATCCCATGAAAACTGACACTAATAGAATTTGAACATGAGGCCTTAAGAGGAACATACCCAATAGCCTCACACTTGTACCACCAAACAATATTTAGTTTAAACACCTTATTACTTTAATAAACTTAATATTTGCATTATTCTTAATATTCGCAGCCAAAAACATTGTTAAAAAATGTAGGGGCTCTAGGCGCTCCTTTGATTCTTGATGAAGCAACTAAGAAAATAACTTTATGTCACTTTTTCAAAGTTTTAATAGAGTTTGATCTAACTTTAGATTCGCGTGAAATAATCCTCGTTGAAATGAATGATTTTGATTTTTATGCGGATGTTAAGTATGAGAAACTTCCCTCCTTTAGTAACTCGTGTTAGATTGTTGGACATTCTCTTAAGAACTGCAAGTATCGGATTCCTCCAAAAATGAAACATAGTAAACCCAATGATTCAAATGTTAAGAAGGTAGATGAAGTGATCACACTTCTTGCAGGTACTTTCCAAAAAAATGCTACTTGTTGAAGCATAACTATTGTAGAAATAAATCCTCTTATTGATGATATATTAAGGTCTAAAGAGACAGTGACTTGTGTGTTTGTGGGAGATGTCTTAAAACATGAGGAAGAGATTTCTAATATTTATGTTGGAGCAGATCATGTGCAACTATTGCAGGTTGATGATTCTTTACTGCTTTAGAAACAGAGGAAGGCTAATAAGAGCAACCAATGTTCGGATATGCATATAGTTGGTCTTTGGAGTGATGCAATCACTGATCTAGACTATATTCATAATACCCCTTCTTGGAATTACATGGCTTCCTCTGATGAAGCAGTAGCAAACATCTTCCTTTGAGAGACCATGATGGCGACACACTCTAACTTGTCAAACTTCAGTGCATATGTTATTCATGACATGCAAGTTTTAGGGTTAGTTCTTACTTGGACCCAACAAAGTAGAGAGTTTCTAAGTGAATTATGGGATATCATGGCTCAAACTGAAGATCTGTTTTAATTAATGGTTCCAAGAAAATCAAAGAACAAGTTAAAACAACAGCAAAGTGAACTCAAGGTTTCCAATCGATCGTCTCGCTAGTCATTTGGTGCGTTGTTTCTATTGTCTTTCTTTCTTTCTTTTTTTTTTTAGTTTTTTTTTTCCTTGAGTATTTTGGCTTTAGTCCTCCTCTTTCTATTTACTCCTTTTCTTTAAATTAATATATGATCAGGGTTATGCAGCAGGTAACCCTCTGCACCTGATCTTTTGCATAAAAAAAGACTACAATGGTTGACAACACTCCCTCTTAAGAGATTTAACATTGTTGTATTTTAAAGACTGAGTTCGAATTAATTAGGACTTTAGTTAAGCTGAAAGAGATTCATTATCATATCATTTAAGTGATCTTGAGGTATTCTTAAGTTAAATTAGAAATAAAACAAAGTGTTAAATTTTTAGCCCCTATTAATACATCAAACTTCTTATAAGGATCTAAGTATGTGTGCGAAACTCAAAAATTTAAAAATTTAAGAATAATTAAACAAATTTAAAATTAACAAAGATTAAGACTTCATTTTAGAAATGTTTATAAGGACATACACATGCCACATTTTTTAACGAGGATTAAAAGCTGAACTCAATATATTTACAGGGAACAAAACTTATTTGACCCTATATATATATATTTGAGAAATAATATTTATACTACCATTTTATGATAGTTTTTGGAATAATTCTATTTCTCATACTTTAACTGTTTCTACTCTTTCTCTATTGATTTAGTTTTCATATTAATATCGGCATTTTTTTCCTATATTTTTAGTTGTCTGATAAATTATCCCAAAAATTGTTGTTTAAATAAAATACCTCTTTTCATTTTTTTAACACCTTAGTTTGCCCTAAAAAATACTAGGAATACTTGGTTTCTAACACTCACCGGAAAGTTTGATACTGAATTTCACACTGTTAAAGAGTAGGTGTTAATGATAGTTTTAGAGAGAGTATTTATAACACTCATCTTGTTATCATATAATTCTATCTTGTTTTGTTAATATAAAAATATAGGAAAAAAATATTAAAAAAAACATAAACTCACAATAAAAGTATATTTTTTGTGCTTCTCTAAAAAAAAAAGTATATTTTTTGTGCTAAGAAACTTGAAGTAGCTGTTTAACCTTACAAAACCACGATCTCAAGCACTGCACCGGGGTCATAATGACATATTCCTTACAAAATTGAACGAATAAATCATGTTATACACTACTCCTAACCACTAAAATATTTAAAATCTTATAGTAGGTGGACCCCAACAATTCAATTCCATGACTTTCTTCATAGATTCTTCCTTGTTTCTCTTCCCCTTGATGGAAGCAGCAGCAGAATTTGACAAATTATTGGCTTGAGTGTAAGGTGATCTGGTATTAACATGTTGTTGCATTGACCTAAAAGCATAGTTCCATCTACAAATCCCTAATTGATCTTTTAAGGCCTCCACAGCTCCAATGCTTGATGCTACTATCCAAGCTTTAGTTGTTGCACTCATATTTTGTATGTGGAACCCGTAATAGGTTACTGATTTGATGATGAGATCGATTTATGAGTAGAGTGTAGATTTTATTGGTGCTTATATATGTGGATTACATGAGACATTGGGTGATTTTAAAGTTGGATTAAGAAACCACGTGTATTGTTTTTCAGGCGAAAGAGGGTGAGAAAAGCAAAACTAGGTGCGGTCGAAATTTATGCACCAATTGTTTGGAATGAAGACATGGCATGTGTCTCGAAATGACCATGAGGTGTCAAACAGATTCCCTTTTCTGCGTGCATTTTCTCTTTAGGATCATGCAATACTCTCCTTATTAAAATTCTCATTTGAATTTTCTATAATTAGTTGAGTTAATTTTAATGATAAAATGAATATAATTTTTAAATAAATATTGCAAATAACACATGAAGAACAATTTCTTTTATTTTATTTTATTTTTTAAGGTTGAATTATCTCAGAATTGTTAAATGCACAAATCAATACACAGAATGTGTGTGTGGTCTAGTTGGTTGTAGGCACATAATACATGACTGCCCGGCCAATTGTTTTTTGATAAACCAGCTATATTATAGCCGTTATTGGTGTGTAACTCATAGAGTTTTTCGAACTTTTTGTGCAAAACGACAATATATATGAAGCAAATAATATAAACAACTAATAATCAAACGGTTCTGGCAATATCTTTCAATCAAGAACCAATCTAACAACCTATGCGTTAGCAAATTCAAACAACCAAGCAAAGCATGTGATAGAGAGAGGAGAAAGCACAAAAATTGTTTACGCACAAAAATTGATTTAGATCTCTTCTCAAAAAGCTAATTCAAATGATGAGTGTGCCCAATCATATTTATATAACTAACAACCTAGAAACCTGAGCAATGTGAGACTCCAATACAATTTTAATACCCACCCCACGTGTATCAAGGATTTTGGGATTCAATTCTCACATTGCAACCCCTAACCCTACTCTAATACCGTATTAAATAGACTGAGGATGTCCAACCATATTTATACACCTAACTCAAGAATTTGAGCAATGTGGAAATTTAATACAACTTCAATAATTATTATGTGCTATATAAAGTATGGGAAATGCTAACAAGCGTCCTGATAAGAAGTTTTAAATATAATTTTTTTTTTTGGAACTTATGTATTCAACACATTAAAATATAAAAAATCAATTTTTTTACATAAAAGTTATCAATTGTTTCTATTTTAGAATCCTTAACAAGTGTCCTAAGACACTTATTAGCAAGACCCATAAAGTATAAGCCATCCACGAGATGAAAATTTCACTAGTTAATTAGTTATATGATAGTCTTTTACTAGGGAAACGTTAACTTGTGTTTTTAGGGCACATGTTAAGAAACCTAAAATGGAAATTGTCTAGAAAATTGATTGTGTCAATTTGTTCTTCTAAAGATTGAAAATTAATGTTTTGTTATAAATATTTAGCATTTATGGAATATTTCACGTGTGCCCTAAGGATACAACTTAACATGACCCCTTTTGATATTCAATTATTTTAAATAGAAATGTTTCTAGTTAGTTTTTCTTTGAGAAGTGTCTGGTCAATTTTTAAATAGAAATGTGTATTTCGTTATCACCGTGTCTTTTGGATAAAATTTTAAATAATTATAATACACTTATTATAATTTACCATATCAATTTTATGAGATAAATATTTTTCACTTGTCAATTATTTAGAAAATGATCTTTCACAAATCAATTAGTTAAAAGAGAAATATATACCAACAATGGATTAGTCTAAATGGTAAGAAGTTTGGGTGTCTCAAGTGGTCATGATATTCTTGTATTGGAAACAATTTAGATAGAAGAAGAGAATCCACTTTATACATTACATATGTTCTTTAATAAGATTAATCATTTTTAGACAACGGTGAAAACTTCAACACTTATTAAGATCTTCTTGTAAAAATTTGAATAAAATTGCAATACATTAATTCTACACTGGACAAATATTTCTCACCGATCAATCAATTAGATGTCTTCTAAACCATAGAATTTTACAAATTTTTCCTTTCATTTTAATTAACACGAATCACATCATTACAAAGTACAATCAATGATGTACTATGAAGTGTTAACTTTCCTAAATTTCCTTTATTGATTTGTTTCACCTAGAATGAAGATTTCAATCGAAAATTAACGAGTGTGTTAGTTTCATTTTCCGAATCTTGTCGTTGTAGTGCTACAAACAGCTCTTGAAGAGTGTTCAACCTGATGCGTTTATTCCGTATCTTGTCTTGCTATGGAATTTTTTGATCGATTCATATCCAGGCACAAAATGGTCTTGGAGGTAATATATATGTTTCTTTTCTGGCTGCTTCTAGAATTCAATATCCCAAAAAGTATAAGGATCCCAGTACGCTTGGCCAAATTGGCCCTAAAGTATGTTCTTGAAAATTTAAGTGCATTGCGTGTTATGTATTACAGAAATGATATTTGAACTCCATTTTGGTTGACAACTTTACATGGTTTGATTAAGAGTTAGAGAATTATAACATGGATTATATAAATAATGCTGTGCCTCTACATCACCTACCCAAACTAGAACAGATAATAATAGAAGAAAATTGAAAACTAAAATGGTGTATTACTGGTGAACCCGAAAAGAAAAAGAAAAACTATAATTCACTTGAATTGGTATCAAGAAGCAGTTGTGGTTGCTAACTTTAAAGGAGTTTTGTCCCAACCAATTGATGACTTTCTTTTTTAAAAATCTTACCAACGACCAAACTTTATCTTATTAGATGAAATTGCGCTATATAAATCAAATCATGTCATAATATTCTTTCAATTTCCCTTTATATTTCTATCCCCCAAAGTCCTTCCTTCCCCCAAACTCGCATACAAAATCTTAAAATATGTTTGGATAAGAAAATGTTTTGGAGTAATGTAATTTTTTGGAGGAATTCAAATTCATCATGTAAATTTCATTTTTTTGGACGGATTTTTTTTTGGATAATTTTCAAAATAAGAAAATTTATGAAGTATTTTATTTTTAGAGAATTTTATATAACTCCTAAAAGTTAGGAATTTCAAATTCCTTCTTTCTTAATTTTTTTTCAAAATTTGCAAGTTATCCCCATTTTTTTATTGTCAAAATGACCCCTGTAAAAAAATTTAAAATGCAAATTGGCACCTATATCTTTTATAAAATTACAATTGCCCCCATATGATTTTCTAAGATTGCAAGTTGATCCCTTAAAATTTGCAATTTGACCCATATTTTTCAATTTTCAAATTTAGCTCAAAAATATTAACAACGAATTTTTTATTAGTTTATCTATGCCAACTTTATTTGCGGATATAATTCGTGGTGGTCAAGCCCTTTGATTTGTTTGGGCATTGGTTGATTGTTTTTGTAATATTGATAGGTTGTAATTATTAGGAGTCTCCTAAGTACATCATGTGCTTGGGAGATTTCTTGTGCCACATTATTATATTTGTAAACAATGTCTTAGGGTCTCACTAGAAAAAGAAAAAAAAAATGTCTTAGGTCCTAAAACATGTGAAAAAATAATATGTAATTTGCAATTATTCTCCTTTCAATTAAAAAAGATGATTATATCACATCATCATTATCATATCATATACAAACAATTTAGTTCGCAATTCACAAAGTTCAAAAGCTTTCCCTCCAATTCCGTTAACAGAAAATAACAGACTAGAGAGAGAAACTCAATAACTAACTAGAGAGAGAGAGAGAGAAACCCAAAAACACTGTGCAGATTTTCCCTCTCTTTCAACAATGGATGATTCCGAACCTGAATTTCCAATTCCTACTAGGAAAGAACTTGAAATCATAAGGAACTACTTCAACGTCGAATCCGAATTCATCGCCGCAACAGACTTCTTCACAACCCCTCGTGCCATTCTCTTTCGCAATCTTGCTGTTTCTATAATCGCCAAGGTCAGTCATCATTGAGAACATTCATCCCATTGCATGCTCGATTCATGATTTCAAGCTTTGTTTTCGTTGAATATGTTCCGTCGTGTTAGATTCTTCTCCCGCTTTGTATTCTGTTGTAATTTTGTGTTTAATTTCAATCTGTAGTTAACATGATTAATTTTCCTTTGATTTGTAGTTAATTTTCCTATTTAATTTGTTATTGATTTCATTTCCGAATCATATTGTTGTTGTGCTGATTTTTTGTTACATTCAGCTCTCGAGGAGTGATGATCCTGATTCATTTATTCCGTACCTTGCTATGAACTATTTCGATCGCTTCTTATCGCAGCACAAATTGAATCTCGAGGTAATATTGTTCATTCATGTTTCTTTTTCTTTGAATTATTTCTGTGTTGAAACTGAAAACTCTCTTTCATTTTCATAAGGATGTGGAAGGTCGTACCGAGACTGAAAGAGTTCGTTTGATCGCTGTCTCTTGTCTCACGATATCTGCCAAGATGCGGACAAATTCCTTCTCAGTTGATCGGTTTTTGGAAAACCTCTATGTACGTATCTATTTACTCGGAATTATAAGTTATGGTTAAATATGTTAATCATCACAGAATTTTCAGAATTATAATTTATGGTTAAATATGTTTCTAGCTGCTATTAATTGTACGTTGTTGAGTCTCTCGTGGAAGACTAAAGATCGACAAAGTTTGTATAACTATCCAACAACAAAACAAATTTTCTAGACTCTAATTTGTGGTTGTATAGCAATTCATGAAAGTACCGCGAATTGTTACACGTCAAATACGCGGTTCTTAGAGACTGGGCCAATTATTAAATCTTAAGTTGTTTTTGAAATTAGGAGATTTGGTTTTGTTAGGTCTGATATAAAGTTTTGCTTGAATTGTTAAATTCTGAAGTGATGGCTGCACTGTTAAGCTCTTTTTCTTTAGAATGTGGATATGCTTTCATTCCACATACTACTGCTTTGAAGTATTAGGTACAATTTTTTTATTGAATTGTTAAATTTAAATAGTAAAGTAGTGATATTACTGAGTTAATTATAGTTGTAGGATTAATCCTAGCTATCTATGCATATATGTGCCTTTAGTTATACTAATTATTGAAGCTGTGATTGGTTTTTCCCTAAGAGACAGTGGAAAAGAAACATTTGGGTTCCTAAAACTAAATAAATTTGTATTCCAATGACTATGTTATAGAGCATTGTCTTTAAATTCACTAAATGAACTTATTGGTTGCACAGAGGGACATGAATGTGAGGATAACTCCTCCGATGGTAATGAGAATGGAGCTTCTCATTCTCCAAGAACTTCAATGGGCAATGAGATCTGTGACTGCCTTCTGCTTTCTGAACTACTATTACCCTTATTTCAAAAAATTCTGTGGTTTTAAACGCCGAAGCATTAATGAGATCATAGTTCAAGCTCAAGGAGGTAAACTAAATTTTCTATGCATTAATGAGTTCATACTTCAAGCTCATTATAATTGGCTATTTCTATGTTTTCTCCAACAGTCATGCTTGAAGAATATATACTAATATTCATTGGAATATTTCTCTTCTTATTCTGCAGATCACACCTTTGCTCACTACATGCCTTCTCATATTGCAATCTCCGCTTTTCTGGCATCTGCCAAAACTGAATATCCCTCAAAGTATAGCGAAATTGCAAAAGACATTAAGAGCAAAATTGGCCTTCAAGTATGTTGTTTGAAAACTTAAATGCATAGCATGTTATGTCTAATAGTATCTCTACATTTCTCAAAAGACATTTAGAGCAAAATTGTTCTAGTTTAGGTGTATAAATCATATTTCCAGAATCAGTGAAATAATTAGGCCATTATACACTAAAAATTATAGGAATGAGATGTACAAATTATGCTGAAGTTTTCTTATATGTTCTTCCAGGGGCAGGTGAAGGAATGTGTGAATAAAATGGTTGATCTTTGCAATATATTGAACATCCAGATTGAGATCACTGAATCAGGAACATCCGAAGAAGATGAAGAGTGGACTGGGTTAATCAAGCGAGTACAGGACATGGGCAAGAGGAAGACTTGTCCGGTGCAGGTGTTGGTGCAGGCGGAGGAGTTGCCTGATGATGAAGTAACGGTGGTAAGTGGCAACGAGGTAATGGTAGCCGAGACATCTGGTAGAAAAGATGTAGAAGAACCAAATCTGGCCAAGGGCAAGGGCAAGGCAGTGGATGTAATAGAAACATGTGATGATGATAAAGCCAAGGTTGAGGCTATAATCCAAAGAGCATTGGCAAAGGAGCCACAGATGGGGAGATCCATTTCAGAGATTGCAGAGGTTGTAGTACCAAAGAAGCTGATGAACTTTGAGCTGAAATGGCCCACTGATGTTCCATCACTTGAAGAAGACGAAATACAATACGCTCAGCCACGACGGTCATTTGGCTGCGTAATCTGTTAGTTCTGCTTCAGTAAATCTTACAGACTTATGATTTTTCTGGTTCTAGTACTTTTCATTTGCCTTTGGCTTTGGCTTTGGATCGTGTCCGGTACAAAATACTCTTGTAGTTTCTTTAGCAGTTCAAACTATCACTATTATTACCATTGAAATTGACTTCTTATACTTTTCTAATTGAATTCTCATAAACCTTTCAAACGTTCTGAGCTCTTTTTAGTTAGTTATTTCACTGTGTGCTAGTTAGTTATTAATCTTATTAGTAGCGTTAAATCCACTTTTAATTCAATCACTTTGTCAACAAAAGTATCTCAAAATTGATAACCACGTTAAATCTTCTTCTAGTTTGGTTATCACTATTTTTTATTTTTTTTTAAATCAACAAACTCATCGAAATAAAATATCAAAGTCAATGACTACTCCAAATTCTCTTTTAGTTTGGTCATCGCAAAAATCTCAAACTCACTTTCGAATCAAATCATTTTAAGAGGGTTAATTGTATGTACATCTCTTTAATCCTCGAGTTGTCAGGACACAAGTTGTACGACTTGTTCGTTCTAAAACTCATTTCTAAAAACAAACAAACACACGACAATATCAACTTTTTCGCGACACAAACATTTCTTTAAAAATAACCAACAAACAAACATTTTCTATCCCAAACTACGTAGCTTTGATTTCTCCATCGCTCCAGTAGATACGTAGGAGTAAGATCGCACTCTTGTCAAGCACAATAATAACAAAACATTTTTTTTTCTAATTTAACAGATTACATTTTCAGTTGAATATTTAATTTTTATTCACATTTAATAATAAGGAGAAATATATATCTATAAAGTTAACAAACATGTTGCACAATTAATTAGAGATAACCGTTTTTTAACGGATGTAGTAGGGTGCTAATACCATCCCTACACATAACCGACTTCCGAACCTAAAATTTGGTTTCAAAGACCATTTTTGGTTTTAAAGGATTTTTCCGATGTTTTCCCTATTTTAATAAACTTTGGTGGCGACTTCACGTTCTTCGAGCAACCATCAAATTTTTAGGCCGCTACAAATGTTATAATGTTGGTGTTATTAAAAAGATAAGAATTTTTGTTACATTTGTTATATTATTGTTGTCATTAAAAATGATAAATATGGTTTGTTGAGTTTGTTACATTTGAAAGTCACAAATATCTATCTATACTTATAATTTTAATCTATATCAAAAAATTATATAAAATATCGTTTATAATTTACACACAAAATTACCAAAAAATATCGTTAATAATCTAAAGACGTCAGTGCAATAAAAACAACAGAGAGACGGCCACATGAGTGTCCGTCTTTCCGCTAGTATCTATAATTCTAATCAATGTAATTTTAATCAAAATCAAAATTTCATAAAAATATTGTTTTTTTTTTTGGAGAAAATATTGTTTTTAACTTACATTTGTTAAAGCAGTACAAAAAATTGGAAAATAAAGCTAACAATAAACCTCTAAAAAAAACTAAAACATACCCACAGCTGCATAAACATCATAAACACTTTTTTTTACTCAAACAAATAAATAAACCAGCGGGTGTGAAGTTAATTCCAGAAAATCCAGAGCATTTAATTGTTCATCTTTTTCGTTATTATTTTCATCTCCGCCAAGTTAATTACAAATCCAGAAAATTAGGAATGAAAAACCCATAAAATAAAGGGTAAAAGTGAAAAACCAAAGTTTGATAAAGTTGCAATTTTGGTCCCATGTAGAAAAAACTAAAAATTTAACCCCTCTAAGAGTTAGCCCATTTGCAATTTTGATCCTTTTACCCAATTTTGACTAAGTAAATGCTGATTTGTCACTTCATTAAACGTTCTGGCAGACCACGTGTGTATATACAGGTTTTTTTAAAATTAAAAACTCATGCCATTTGGATTGGATGAGAAAAAGTCATGCCAACATGACAGACAAATGTATTGAATTAGAGAATAATGATTGTTGTTGGTGTCATTAAAAAGATAAGAATTTAGATTATATTTTTTTATTATATTGTTGATGTCATTAAAATAGATAACCAAGATTAGTTTGGTTTATTATAATTTGAAAGTAACAAACATTTATATTTATACTTTTAATCAAAATCAAAATTTTATAGAAAAACACCGTTCATAATTTTCCTTAGCATTTTTACAATAAAAAATGTTTACGGAAAATTTTACAATGACTAAAAATGCTGAAGAATTTTTTTATAGAAATTAAAAAGTGTGATTTTATTTTATAGGAACTAAAAATAAAATTCTAAAAATTTATATACCATTTAGTTAATTAACCCTATTTTTTAACTACGAGCATGATACGGAGTTATTATTATCATCTAAAATAACTTATACCTGTCAACATTTATTAGCCAGTTTTGTAAAAAAAAAAAACATTTATTAGCCAATCAGAAACAAAATTTTCCGATCCAGACCACAAATTATATGCAACATAGAACAAAAGATGTTATGAGGGGACAAAAAAGTCATTGTGTAAAAATTAAACATGCATTTTTAGGCACAAATGTTATTGTAGATAAAAGGGAAGAAAAATATGTAACCTTCCCTTGGAACCTAGATGCATCGGTCGCGGTCCTCGTAAAATTAGTTCAGTTAATAAAGACAATACATAATATATGCAAGGTTCGGGGTTTGAACCCGGACACCAAAAAATAAATTGCATCGGGTTGCACCATTTTGAGATTCATTAAAATAGAAGAAATAAATCAAATAACAATTTAGTTACTGTTTCACAACAATGAGTAGAAACAACCCATAGTTTCTTTACAACTTATTTGGCATCAACTATAAGTAATTTGGAGAACCTAAGAAAATTGCTTGTGACATTTTTATTTTTTTTTGTCGGAATTTAAACCCTGAATCTTGCATATATTATGCATTGTCCCTATCAACATAACTAAGTTCATGAGGGCAAAATTGCTTATGACATAATGTGCATTAGCTTCTGTTTTTTTTAGGGAATGATGTGCATTAGCTATGTTTAACTTATTTCAATAAGCTCTTCAGTATTGATTGTGAAAACAGCATATTCCTTTTTTATTATTATAGAAATAGCTTAAATATATAAGATAGCAATATATTCATTCAACGGTACAAAGTGCAAGTTAACAGACAAATACATTAAATTGGATGAAAAAATTTAAGTTGCTACAACATTCAAAAAGGTGAACTGATAAATAAATCTACGGAACTTTGGATAATGCTTGCTTTATTAATTAAACAAAAGATAACAAACGCAATTAATGTATCATTGACTTTAAAATAAGAAAATCAATTTTGGATATTAGATAAATCATACATAATTAATTTTATCTCATTTTCATGAATTAAACACAACTTTTGGAGTCATGCATTTTAATCACAAACAACATTATCAATCACATACATGAACCACCAATATATATTTCAAAGAATGCATATCTCCCTCACTCTTTGTGTGTTAAGTATGGATTTTTGAGTCATGCATGTCATATGAGAATGAAAATTATATACTTTAGAATTACAAATTTATTGTAAATTTTATTTAAATCATGATATCAATAGTTTATCTATACTTTATATAAAGAAAATTGGCTTAAAATACATAAGTTTGGGCTGAATTTTTATTATCTATTTAACCCTTCATTTAAACTATTTTATTTACTATTTTATCCTTTAATAATATTATTTAAAATTTTAATTAAAAAAATTAAATCTCATTAAAATAGGAAATATCCCACTATAAAAGGAACAATATTATCAATCAAAAGGAGGTGAATGTATTTCTTTTATAAAAAAATAAAATTATGGTGAGGGTAGTGGCGGATCTTGCCCAAAATATTGGGGGATTGACAAATAATAACTACCGTTTTATAATTTTCTTTTTAGAGGAAACTAACATATTATAATTGAAATTCATAAAAGTCATATACAAATGAATCACTTAATTCCACTAGTCACAGTGTCCACTAATTTCATAAATTTGTTACTTATTTCAAAATTTGAAATTCACTTTTGAATTAGCTTTTTGGATTTAGATTTGTGTCATTTATTGCTTTATATCGATTCAATGGTTCAATTTTAAATTTGTTTTCGATGATTTATAAGATTTCAGACGAGCTAGAAGAGGAAGTGATAGTTAAATGTCTTCCGCGATTGAAAGAGATGGCATCTACAACAGCACGAATGGTCAAACACGGTTGTTTGAGATTTCACTTCTGAAGAGTATTTTAAAAGAGGTCTGTATTTTCACAAGTTATGTCTGCCGTGTCCAAGAAGCTCTGGCAAAGGATGGCATCTTGTCAATTGGAAAGAAAATTAAGACAAAAAAGTACTGAAAGACAATCATTTTGTAAACCCTAATTAATTTGTAACCAAACGTGTATACATCATTAAATCATTAAATGAATTATATATGTTTTTTGTTATAATTGTATAATAACAAGTTGATAAGTTTATTATTAAAAATAAACATTAATACGTAATCAAATCCAAAAAAGCGTAGGTTAACTTTTACTTATAAACATGACCTAGGAGACGTGACAGTGAAAATATTAGAAAATTGTTATCTCTCATTCTCCATTTTAAATTGCGTGTCTTATAAAATTTCTTCATGAAGATTAAAAAGACAATAGTTAACTTATCAAGTAAACTAATTTACTGATTGTGCACTAAACATCGAGTATAATTAGTCATTGTTGTAAATACATGAGAATTTGATGAATTTATAAAGTCGCAATCAATTTGAAGTGAGGTAGAACTAAAAAAGAAAAAACAACGTTGAATACGTCGAATAATTAAATTTATTTATTTTAAAAAAAAAAAAAGAATCTTTAACCGGTAAATAGTTTTTTTTAACTAGTAAATAGTTGGTAAAGTGGAGTATCAAGGATTGATATTTTAACCACTCACTCAGGTATTTATGTATGTGCATGTAATATTTAATCATTGATTTATTTATCAATGATTTTACACGTCCCTCAAAAAAATGATATTACTCATTTTACTCTTTTAAGTGAATTGCTAACTTTAGTGTATTTGCCCAACCAATTGGTGACTTCGTTTAATAGATGAGGTCGTGCTATATTATCCAAACCACGTCATAATGTTCTATCATAAAAAAGACTTGTTAATATTGGAATTGAAATTTCAATTTGTTTGTTTGTTATCCTTTATTTTCCATTTCAAATTGCGTGTCATTTAAAATTTCTTCATGAAGACAGTAGTCAACTTAACGAGTAAAGTAATTTACTAAATTGTGCACTAAACATCAAGTATTATCATTGTTATAAATAAACAAGAGTTTGATGAATTTATATAGTCGCAATCAATTTGAAGTGAGGTAGAATAAATTGAATACTTCGAATAGTTACATTTATTTATTTATTTATTTTTAAAAATTGAATCTTTAACTAGTAAATAGTTAGTAAAGTGGAGTATCAAGGGTTGATACTTTAACCACTCATGTACTATGCATGTACATGTAATATTGAATCATTGATTTATTTATCAACAATGATCTTACTCACTTTACTTTCTTAAGTGAATTGCTAACTTTAGTGTATTCTCCCAACCAACTGGTGACTTCGTTTTATAGATGGGGTCGCGCCACATCATAACGTTATATCATAAAAAGACCTGTTAATAACGGAATTGCAATTTCATTTTGTTTGTATAAAGATCACATTCTCAGTTCCTAAAATGGTGTATTACTGGCGAACCCAAAAAAATGTTGAGACAGCCAATGAGGGCCTGTTTACAAAGGAAGCAATTATAGAACACAGTGAGCCTCTTTACAAAGTTGAAATGTTTAGAGTTCAATTCTTGACACACAATCTAATTCAAGAATCAAAGCCTCTCGAAAAAGTAAAGATAGCCCATGTCCTTGGGAGGATTAATGGAAGCCCCTACCTTGTTGTCGTTAAAAATAACCCATCTACCATCTTTCAAGATGTGTGCAACATAGTGACCGCAGTGTGTTGAGGTTCCAATGTGGCTAACAATTCCCATAAGTCGATATCCTATGGAAAACCAAGAGAGAAATTCATTACAACCATTTGTCGAAGTAATAAAGTTGATATGAAAACTTGTCCATTCTTCGGGAATAACCATTAACAACCCTATAAGTTCAAATAAAATACCATAACAATAACGAAGACAAGTATCATCATATTTTTGGATTATTAATGATAGATAATCATCATCAAGAATCTAAGATGTGAAAGCAACTCACTTCCTCCTCCATCGGGTAAGTCAGCATCATTTGGACCAGATGTAGTGTTTGATGCAGTAGCATCCATGTTGGAAACGGATGCATCGGGATTGCTGAAGATCCAGTCTGTTGCTTTCTCAATGTCACCACCCTGCAGAGCAAATCAACCATTAACATAGTCAACTTAAAGACATTTATGGACAATGTATCCAGCCAAACCGGACATACTTGAGAGAAATGTGAAAGTGTTAAGAAACAAAATTACCGATGCAATCAGTGCCTTTCGAGCAACGTCGTCTTGAAATCCAAATGAAAGTAGCATATCAACTTTTGACTGGTCAACACTTTCAGAGCCACGCCCTCTCGAAATGGGAGCGTCAATATCTAATAGACAAATATACATCATTATTTCCGGCATATACAGGTACCTAGATATACAGAACTGTTTTGCTTGATAAAGAAAACAACGAGAAACCTGGATCCTCCATGTGAGCTAGTAACCAAGTCATTGCCGCTTCTACTCCAGCATTTGATGTATTTATAGCAGCTTTTTGACAATGAATCTGGTTAAAGCCCATAGACACCAGCTGTGAAACAATTTCTTCATTGGCTAAAGGTATTTCTGAATCATCCTCGACGGGTACTGTGCAACACAGAAAACAGATTCCAACTTAAAAAATTTCAACTTCAATCCAGCTAAACAATATTCAATCGTTAAGCTGAAAAGGCATTAACCCACATAACATAGGATAATAAAACTTGCAGAAACTGATGAAAATCAGAATTTGCAGTTTTCAAAATACTCTTTACATCAAAAGGTCAACAGTGCTCTTAGTTTTATACTATGTATTCCTTAATATACAAAGTGAACACAGTTCAGTTGCAAACAGATTAAAAGGGAGTATGTCAAAAATCATTTTGCTGGATTTGAAGCATATGTGGAAAACATAGAAGTATATAACCAAAGCAACCATTTAAAACTTGGTCTCTTTGTCTCAATTGAGCAAACTGCATCTGTGAGACGGTAGAGAACCGACATATGAAAAATGTTATTACACATACATATGTCTGTTAAGAACTAAGCGACCCAAATTGAATCTTTATTATCTTCAGAACTAACAAAAAACCTACGTACCCCCATCTGGTAGAAGCTCTTCCCCAGGTTGATGACCTTTGCTACGCATGTGACTGATATCTATGATATCCGGAACGTCAACATATACATCTGAAAGAACAAAAGTTCTTAATAATAAAGATATAGAATAAGAATAATCTGAAAGAATAGATTTAGTGACTATAACAAGTACCGAGTTTTTTGGGTACCCATCCCTCCTCCATAACAAATTTGCGCATGTGCAACACCAGATAATCCGGAAATGATGTCAGACCAGCCGACCTACAGGTTATATTGTGTTTTAGCATCAAAATGGTAATTTAATTTAATAGAAGGTTTTCAGTAAAGAAATGCTACACTTGGATATCATCTACTCGCTCAAGACAATGGCTTTGAAAGACAGAACCTCTTTGGTTTGAGAAAACTGTTTATATTTTCATTTTTCCAATACAAAACATTGAAAACAAAAACAGAATAAAATTAATGTAGCAATTTTGTAATCAAAAGTGAAAACAGAACATTTGCTTAAACCATATAAGCCAAGCTGACAATTTTATCAAAAGTGAAAAAAAATAAAAACTGAAAACATTTACACACACTAAACTAAACATACATTTCAAATGAAACCAAAAATTAACATATTTCCAACATGAACCACCATCACGGCATTATAATTTATAATTTAGCACAACTTAGAAATTCAGGAGATTGCTTACTTTACTGCTGTTGTCTTCGTTTGCAAAGCAGTGCTGTAAAAATCATGCACCTCCTCGGGAGCTGAGAAGCTTGCAAGGCAAGCTTCTAAAGGCACCCTTGGACGTACAACCTCATCACCAGACCTATCACAACAAATAAATACAATAAGCAAAGCTTGGATGTGCAAATGAAAGAAATATTAAGATTCCTAGATATTTGAACTTACACTTCTTTTCCCTCAGAAAGTTTCTCTGCTTTCAGCTTGTGAAACAATTCCAATTCTTCTGAAATTTCTCAAGAAACAAATATGTAAGAATTAAATACAAGACCCTAAGATTTCTCAGTTTGTCAAAATTTATGACCAAAAATCTGACCTTTGTTAGTTGCTTCATGCAATGGAATATTCAGAGAAAGAATATAGTCATTCCTTCTATTGTATGCAACTTTTCCCGATGAACACAAGATACGATCTTCAACACCAAACTTGAAACTCCTTGCGGGATCCAGTTCAGTTTTCCCAGCATTAGCACGTTCCACTTGGTCAAGAAAATGAAGGAAAAATTCTAAAGCATCCTAACATAAGTTGCAATCAAATGGTTAGAAGATAGCAAAAGAAATGATGTCTCTAAATATAACATTTATAATTATCTACTGCATGCTCACTAGAAACCAAAAGCAAATACTGGAAGACCAAAAAATTTATGATAATAATTGTAATTAAACCAAATAAATCAATGACTAAGATGCTTCCAACTTCAATTGATATTTTCTATGATCTTCCACCGGTTTATAATAAGGCTATATACTAAGGCTACATTTCCAATTAATTTCACAAAAACTATGGACATCGATTTATCGAATGAAATATAAAACCATACTCTACTTTCACCTTTAACTCATATTGAGGAAATAAAAAGTTGGTCAAGATACCTGTTGTCGCATAGTAGAAAATTCTGGATGGCTGGCAGCGACTAAAGTTTTGAACATACGTGGTGGTATCCCTTCTTGCTCCTAGTATTTGAAGATGGGGAGACAAAAAAATGGTCACCGGAAAAAATAAATAAAACAAAATAAATGGTAAGGTGAAACATAGATATATGAGAAGGTGAGAATAGTCAATGGCAGAAATCTGTTATTTTATCAAGTGACATTTGTCTTCAACCAAAACAATTGCAACATATTTAAACAGTTGTGATCAAATCTCAGCCTAAAAAATTATTTCATTTCCTAAACTGGTACAGTATATAATCCCCCCCAAAAAAAAACAAGTCTAACAACGTTGCTAACTGAGAAATTCGTTTCTTTATCCCTATGATCAAGGGATTTGAATGTACTCACTTAGTTATAAATAAAAAACCTAATCTAAGAGAAGTTTTCTCAAAAGAATGTAACTTAAATCTATACATATCATAATTCATAACAATTCAATATATAGAACTTAAATATTCATGATCATAGAAGTCAGCAAGGAGATTCAGCAAAGTTCTAGAAAGCTCACCGCAGATGTAGGGGTGGTTGCAACATTTTTGTTGTCGTCATTCTGGAAAAAATAATGTAATATAAAAATACTGAAGACTCGAAACAAACTTTCAAGAGATAAGTGAGGATACTGGTACATACCTCAACTTGTGGAACAGAATATTTGCCAGACAGTAAACCGTGTGCAAGTTTCGTCCTAGAATAAAATAAGAACAATTAATATATTCCCCTTTTCAAGTTTTGATCTAGAAAAACAAAATCCATTTTGTCAAAAAAAAATTCTAGAAAAACAAAATCCAGTTTTGAAATAAACATTTCTTTTATGGATGAAACAGAATGTTCTACTATGATATATAACAACTTCATGGATATAGATTACTTGTGTTGATAACTAAATACGTATTTACAACAACAGAATATGACCAACAGAAAAAGGGTAAAAGTAGTATTTAAATATATTAAAGAATTATAGTTTCTTACAACTGCATGTTGAGGTCCACAGTTGGATCAGCAGGAGCCTCCTCAAATGCCTTCTTTAGACTTTGGTTTATATAGTACCTAAGAAGCAATCATAACAATAATAAGTAACTGCAAACAGGGTCTGAAACAGTTCAGATAAAAAATTAGAGGCATGGACAAACCTTGACGAGAAAGATCGTGCTGAAAATACAGCTTGCATAGTTGCTGCCAAATAACAACTGAAAGAAAGAAAAAACATGAGGAACTAATAAAATGTCAAAAACAAGTAGATTGTAGTAAACTGAGATCAACAAGAACCAACTCTACCTGTTTCCAAGATTGACCAATCCTGTGTATCCAGGTCCAAAAATTGGTTCCACTTCCTGCCCACTTTCTTGGATTCTATTCCATTCAAAATTGGTATTTTGGTCGAGTTCTTTTTCAGCCGTAGTCATTTCAGTCTGATTATCAGAATGCATGTATTTATTATGATTATACACATAATACAATATCGATGATATGCATACTCTTCAACAAGTTCGTTACATAGTAATACACCAAAAGTTTATTGCTTAAACATTCATTTATAACTTTCTTAATAATAAAAAAAGCATATTGTAGAGTAATACACCAAAAGTCTATGCAAACATTTGCTTAGAAGGGGAAGAAACTGGCCAAGTAATTGGAGTATATTAAACAGTGGTAATATTAAAAATACGAGATCTCGAGCTCAGAAGGAGAGATGATACTACTTACTATTTGGATTCGTTGTTTCAATGTGATAGATAATAGAGCACAGTAACGGAAATTGTAAACAACATATCCCAGAACCGAGTTGAGATCCTCTCCATTTATAAAAATAAATGGAGATTGCCATTATGAAAGAGATAGACACAAAAAATAGGTGGTGGGTCCCATCATTAAATGGGTCTCACTATCATTAATTATTTTTAAGATTTTTGGTGTCTTTATCTTTCTAAATGGAGAAAATGGAGAAGAGTTTAAATGGAGAGGATCCCAACTCCCCAGAACCACCCCAAAGATTAATAGATATATTTGACCAAACAATTGCATTCCTAATTTCAAAGAGCAACAAGCTCTAGATCTGTGAGATTTGCAACTGTTTCACTTAGATTATTAAATGAAGTGATTCACAAAAGGCCAAGCATATAATCATGCACAATTAGAAAGAGTCCAATGCAGAACTTCACAACACAACATGACTTTTACAAACCATTTTAGCTACCACACAAAGCATTCATCAGATTAGAAGGAAAAAGGTGTAATATATCTTTTAGATGCAATATCTCTGCTCTGAAAATGTATTCTAATTTCAAAATTAATGCTTGAAGATACAATCAAGAAATATTAGCATATCGCATGAAACCAAAGACGGAAAGTGTAATCAACTAATCAATTGTCGTTTCAAAAAAAAAAAACTAATCAATTGCCATCTAGAAAATATCAATTTAAGATAAAGAATTAACCTTTTGTAGTGATGAGAAATCAATGCCAAAAAATGCCAGATGTTGTGCTAAAAGTGGGTCCAACACATTATCATCCTCCGGATATGAGAAAACATCTGAGCTGCCACAATATATTGTCCATAATTAGCGCACACAATGCAAAATAAATAAATAAATTGGCACTAAATTCACAGTATAGAGTTCAAATCAAGGTAGACAAACTCGCGATCCAACTCGTAGGATCGTCCGAGTCGATCTCACATCCCCTCGCCGTGCCGGAAAGTCGTCGGAATCGGTTTTTGGTAGTCGCGGATTGGATCGTAGTTGAAAAACGTAAACGCGTTGGTATCGTAGATCCAGACGAGTTAGTTTTGAAACCCAGAAAACCGGGTTCGCGGGTCGGTTTGTGACCCGTTTGGTGTTTCGTTTTCCAGAAATCTGGATCTTTCGGGTCGGGTTCGTAACCTGCATCGCCAAAAACGTGTTTCACTCTTCTTTTTCTCTGAAACGGTTTCAAATTCCCTCATTAAACTCATTGATTATTGAAAATCATCCCAATAAAGCCATTATCAATAATTAGGGAAATTTTCCAATACACCCATAAATCATGGAGCCTTACCAATGCAATTCCCATATTAAATTATGTTGGTTCATATGAATATGTATGAATTTATATGTAATATATGAATTTCTAAATTTGGTAGGATCTTACGAACCGTGTTACGATCCCCCGATTCACGATCTCATGGGTCCTACCCGATCTTACTTAGGATCTCGAGTTTGTCTACCTTGCTTACCACACTACCATCAAGAACAAGATATATAGGTGAGTGTTATGGTCCCTGGCCTGGTACCACGTTATCAAATTTCTAGACGTGGTAGAACTTCTTGTTCGACTCATGGTGAAAGCAGAAGAGGGCTCGTCCTTGACAGTCTCTTAAATTCAGTCATTCACAAGTTTTCTAGGCTTAAGATCATGGGTTTGGAAAGCAAGGATTGAAACTAGTTTGATAATCTTCTACAACCTGTTTTCTGGAGATTGGCGACCTCTCCCTATGGATCATTGCATATAGGTGGTCCTGAATTGTTTCCACTACTAGCACTTCCCGTGTCTCCTGAATTGTCCCTTGAAGCATTATTCACTCCTTAAACTGCAATGGAGAGTTCAATCATCTGCTTTCTAGAGCAGTCTGCCTAGCTGTCATCTTTTCAATTAAATCCTTCAATGTTGCTGACAAATTTGAGCCACCAATGCTGGCCCGTAATACCAAGTTGTTATGGTCCTCACCTGGGATCAGTTGTCATACTTCTAGATGCTGCAGAACCTTGCTTCCTACCTACGGTGAAAGCAGAAGCGGGCTTGTCCTTTACAGATACTCTTCTTAAATTCACAAATTTTTTCAATAATAATTCTTGATGGGCGACAGTATAAGAATTATAATTATATTAGGATAAGAACCTAATATTATCCTAATAATACTATCATTTCAAATTAAAATAATACTAGTAACCTATCTAATAGATAAAATGTTTTATAACAAGAAAATCTTATCCGAACAATACTGGAATTCATATTTAAAAATTATATTATGCTAACTTATTAAAATAACATAATAAATCCTATTAAACACAATTATCTTTTCTTTTTTTTTTTGAAGTAAAACACAATTATCTTAAGCAGTAAAATTAGAGGTTTTTACCATGCAATTAGAAGACGGTTGTTAATCGTTCAATTAGAAGACGGTTTTTACTGTGCAGGTATCTTGCTAGACGTATCTTAGTGCATGCTATTTTCTAGAGGAATCACCGATTCAATCTTTTTTGTAATGGGCCTAATATCCCCCATATTTCTTTATGCAGGGTAGCGATATCAAGGCACTAAAATCTTTCTATCAGTCACTCATAGAAAATTTGAGACTGCAGCAGAATGGAAGCCTTGTGTTTAGATAGCATACCTATAATAATGGAAAATTTCGAGTCTTTGTTCTATACGGATTTAATTTGTAGCTGACCGTCTTATAGTACGGGGTAATGATTTTGGTCTACAAAAGGTAATCAATTGTTGTGATGATATTAATTTTGAGCTCTTTCTATCAGTTTATTTATATTCCACCCTTTTCTCCCAAATAAAGCAGTCATGGAATGGCGGTGAGTACTGCAGTGCTGTGTATATAGCTTTTGCGGATGAGCTATGGGTAATCTCTTAACCATGTTTTTGATGAGTTCCTCTGCAACCTGACCAAACAGTAAATTGTCTCGGGCCTTTCTTTATTCTTTTGTCCCACAGCTGTAAATTTTGAGAAATCTCTTATTACAATGGGGTTACTTCTGTCTGTTTGAAGCCTGTCAATATAAGATCAGAATTTTGGCATTTGATGTTTTTTCCCCCCTATTAATTTCGTTTCAGTTCTCCTTTAAAAGTTCTTTGATATAAATTCGATCTATTCATTTGTTTCTGTATGTTAAGGTTATGACGTGCTTTTTTACAATAGCTATACTACTAGTGCGGAACCCAGTAACTTCATTTGTGATTGATTTTTAATTATTTTTTGAGAGGCTGTGATTGATTGTTATAAAATACATTTTTATTTTTTAAAGGTTGTTATAAAATACATGTTATCATTAGTCATTTATTAAATAGGGTCAGTAGGCTTTTACCCCTGTCATATTTGGTTTACCCCTCTGTAAAAAAAAGCGTCCAAAATTTGTCTACCGTGAATAAAGGCTGATTGAGAGTCAGAAATTACACTTCCAATTACTTTCCTCAATCTATTAGATAGAACTTTGTACATGCTTCCTACCATAGAGATCGGCCTAAAATCAGCAAGCCTTTGAGGACTTTCAACCTTTGGTATAAAGGCTATAAAAGTGTTAATAATACCTCTTGGTAGTTGTCCGTTACAATGGAATGACGTTGTGAAACATCCCAAAAATCTTTGATGAAATCAAATTTAATTCCAACAGGGTCTGGACTCTTAAAACTATCACAATCCCACACCGACTGCTTAACCTCCTCTAGGCTAAAAGGTCGAATTAACTTGCCACTTTGCAAAGAATTCAAGGATTTAATAGTTAGGTTATTAATGTATGGACAGTTTGAAGTACCTCACTGAAAGTGGGAAGAGAAATGGTTGAATACAAGTTGACTTATACCCACAACACCCTCCACTTGTGCTCCATTAACTTTTTTTTTGGTAGTGTACTTGTGCTCCATTAACTGATAAACGCTCCGTTTGGTTTGAGCTTATTTTGAGCTTATGAAAAAAAACTTATGTAAATAAATAAGCTTTTATTTTAATTAATAAACTCTCACTAACGAAAATTGTATCTTCATAAACGGGTTTTTCATAAACTACCTTAAAAACTTATAAATAGTACACAAAAACTTATTTATTTGCATAAGTTGTTTTATATAAGCTCTAAAATAAGCTAATCCAAACGGGCCCAAAGTAATGGTAGTGTTTGCGCACCGACGAGTGTCCTTGACATCTCTAACTCTCTCT
>Ga0228710_1001248_pt1 | contig 37469 bp, 14 predicted proteins | sample MedpolnodulmetaG_FD_177995 | JGI IMG/M metagenome (GOLD analysis project Ga0228710, IMG submission 177995) | Root nodule microbial communities from Medicago polymorpha collected in Santa Monica, California, United States - pink nodules | ecosystem: Host-associated > Plants > Roots > Nodule...
CATTCAACCTCTGTTATTTTAAATTCTTTCACTTTTGGTCTTTGATTGCAATTGAAAATGAAAAATTATAGATGCATTATGCTGAATTGACAAAATACATGTTTATTAGACAATTTAAAGTATGACAATTTAAAGAATCCATTAAAATCTTTATACTTTTGAATACCAACAGACATTTTATAAGTTAGCCGAAATCTCATTTGAATACTACCGGATTTTGTTGCCCTGAACAAAAAGTCTTGATTGAATACCACAACATTTATTTAGATTCTATAAAAGTCTTGATTGAATATCACAAGACTTTTTTATTTTTAAAAAGTCTTTTAAAATCCCATGAAATCTCAATTCAATACACCCCCTAAATCTCTTGACGCATGATTTAATCTATCCCGCACACAATTTTTACAATAAGAAAGCCTGAGAACAACTTAACAACTTTGATTTGTACCCAACTTAGGAAGTATAATCTGTCATAGCCATGTATTTTCAAGATTTTAAGATTCAAATGAGGTTGACGCATTTCATGTACTTTCCCAGCACTAGCAACAAATGTCTTGATTTTACCATTGTTGTTCCATACAGAGCATATTTCTTGAAGTTCATTTTTAGCTACCTAATTGGCTTCTTAAGCTTCAAATAAATTGTCAACGTTTTTTGACATGTAATGCTTAGTTTCTCTCCTAGATTTAGACGATGTGATTCAGCCAAGTTGTGGCCAATCTCTAAACGGACAATGTTTTTATTTAAGTTGATGTAGAGTGCTAACCTCTTTACCACCAAATCATGTGGTCCCATGTGAATTTTAACCAATTAAAAAAAGTGTGTTGTTGACCTTCCTAACAAAAAGAATATTTTGGGATGTTATAAATTTAATCTAGAGTCGTGTATTAGAAAAGGGATATATAAGCATTTGTGCATGTGAGATGAGCAATTATCTTAGAAAAGGCTGCAATTTGTTTGGGCTCTAATAAAAGACACGACGTCGTGAGTTGAAAGGTTGAAGATGATGAAGAGGAAGAGAGAAGAAAAAGAGTGTATGGATATCGTGTGGCAAACTCCAGCAAACCCTCCTCTACCGCAAGATTACATCGTTCGAAACGGTGATCTCAATTCTCTCACAAATTCCACACATTCCAATAACAACTTCGAAATCGAATTTTTCATCTTTAAATTCTTCTTATATTTTGCAGGAATTCGATTTGTTAGACCATACTACTTCGAATTCATTGCTCATGTTAGTTCATTTTTCCATTTTTTATTTAACTTTCATTTATATTTATACTGTTAAAACCCTTGTTAAACCCCTTCAAACCTTCAATTTGTTATAATCTGTTGATGCTAGGTTAAAAATCGATGGGCGGGGAAAACTATTGTAGATTTATTCGCCGAGGAATTTAAAGGCCGACCTTATGAATATTATGTAAGTTTCATTTCTTACTATATCATCATTATTCATTATTAGTTTTGAGAAATGATATTTTCACATCAAAATTTTGATTTCAAATACGACATTCTTACATCAAATTTTGGAACATAATGGACATGATGTTGCTCGCTAGCTCGGTTAATTGATTGTTTGTATGGATCTTAGGTTAGTGCGGTGAAATGTGGAAGGATTCAAGTTGACGGTGAAATCGTGCCGGTTTCATACGTGGTTAAATCATCGCAAAAGATAAGCCATTTTTTACACAGGTTTGAAAGAACACTTGATGCTTTACTTCATAGGTTGTGATAGAATTTTTCACTGATGCTATTACGGTTTCAGGCATGAACCACCTGTGATGGCCTGCGATGTTCCTATTCTTCATACAGAACCAGATGTGCTAACTGTTTGTAAGCCTGCATCTGTCCCGGTAAGTAAGTTTAATAAGTGGATTAGAAGAGTGCCCATGTAACTAAAACACCTGTTTGGATTGGCTTATTTTTTAGCTTATGCAAAACAACTTATGGAATTAAATAAGCTTTTATGTATTATTCATAACCTTGTCAAAGGCAGTTTATGAAAAAACAGCTTATGAAGATACAATTTTTGTTAGCAAGAACTTATGAATTAACTTAAAAGCTTATTTATTTGCATAAGCTATTTTTCATAAGCTCAAAAATAAGCCAATCCAAGTAGGCCCATAGTAACAGAGAGAATCAGCTTATCCTCTTCTCACAATTTCTTAACTATTTATATGATATTCTGATAAAAATATTTTCGTACTAAGTTACATTAAATCAAATAGTCGATATAAAAAATAAAAGTATTTTCTTTTTAAACAGTAAAGATAACAACCAATGATTACACTATAATTTCCATCCACAATTTTGACAACTATTTCAAATCGTTACATGTTTTGAATTATGCTTTTAAGCTTCAATTTGAAATGCAATTGGTGAAATAATCTCCGAACTACGTTTTATAATATTATTGTTTTTGTTATAAACTTTTAATTTTTTTTCTTATTCTTGTTGAGGTTATTTTAGGAAGGGGAGCTTTCACACAACAGTTTTAGTTGCTATGTGAGTGTCTTTTTCTTTTGGTGGTGGCCGGGGTTGAACCCCAGACCTTGCATAATATATTATGCATTGTCCATACCAACTGAGCTAAGCTCACGAGGACTGTTATGTGAGTGTCTGATTAGGAGGCCATAGGTTTGAGCTGTTAATTCAGTCTCTTGCAAATGCAAAGTTAAGGATGTTATCAATAAAGAATATATTACATCTGACCCTTCCGGATACCTCACCATGAGGACTTTATATAGCATTTGTTGCATAGTCTTGAGAAGGATATTTGAGCAGCATCATTTGCATGTATTTTAGAATTAAATTTTTTATATAACTACCATGCTTTCGCATTGGCCGTCTACAAGACAAATATTTGGTTCACTGCCAAGTGCCACGAGCAGCCATTCAGCAGCACTTATAACACTGTTTTGTTTTGGGTTTGCAGCTACTTCAAATGTTGGCAAAAGATTGAAATTATAATTTTTTAAATTTTATATTAGAGTTTGCATCAATCATTTTGGCTAATGAAGATTTAATGTCTTTTATATCTTAACACTAATTTTTTTTCCACGTGGTTGCCACTACAAGAAAAAAAATTGAATACCATCCTTACACTTATTTCTTATGATGGGTCATGGTGAAGGGATCATGAAGGATTAAAAATGATGCTTTGCAATACTTTGTAGGCCTTTATTCCCGTAATCGAAGTCCTTAAATTTTGATGGATTTTCTGTTAGTTGCCTAAGGGTCTGGTGCTTTGTAATGATAGTTGGCTTTTCATTTTACACACTGAACTAAAGCTGTGAATTTTAGCTGGTACATAGGTTCATCCATGTGGTCAATATCGTAAGAACACTGTTGTTGGCATCCTTCAAGCAGAACATGGACTGGCGCCTCTGTTTCGTATCCAAAAATTCATTTTCAATTCATTATATAATCATCATAAAGAGGTGTATCTAATAATGATAAGGTTGGCAATTCGAAATTACATTAAAATATAGCTTTTCCCGTGCACATTTTGCATACTTATATTTGAATGTGTCTATCCAATTTTTACTTTGATTTTCCCTTAATCTCAGAGTTTACCATTCTGTACTTGATTTTTCTTTTATATCCCGGACTTTATCCATTTTTGTACTTGCAATGTTCCTTGACATGATTGTCTTAGCTGTCCATCGACTGGATCGCCTTGTCTCTGGACTCCTTATTATAGCCAGAAATGCTACAAAAGCGGACTGTTTTAGACAAGAGGTAAGTTTGGACTTGGACCTGTCTGGTTTTTCACTCTTTTACTTCTCTTACATTATTTAATCTTAAATAAAGTTGAAATTCTTCAATTTTACATGACATTTAGTGAGCAATGTAGTTCATTTTGCTTAAGCATTTGAGTTGTCTGGTTTCTCGACTTTATAAATATGAATATTTTTAATAAGTGTTCTGACTAAATATAGGAGATTTCATTCGTTCTTTAAATAAATTATTTCATCAGAAAAATACAATTATGACTTGTGTTGTATGTTCTTTGGTGTGCTCTGAACAGCGAACTTGCGTATGATAAACATAACTAGCATGTTATGCTTGGAACTGGTATCAGTTGTATGACTATTATATTGCAAGTTCTATATTTTTGTCCTGGGATCTAGTTTTACAAAAGTTTTTTGTCGACATATTCGTATAAATTCCCGACATGAGGACAAAAGGTTCTTGGAATCTAGTTTTTCAAATGGTTCTGGTCGAGGTCTGATATTTTTGTATATAGAGCTTGTTAATTTCATATATCCCTATATATATATATATATATTATATCCAAAAATAGTGATTATCATGTAAACTCAATTGACCATTGTTGGCTGCAATTAACAAATGTATGAATTATTAGCTGCATATACAAAGCTATTGGTAAGATTTGTATTGGAAGAAAAAGAAAACAGAAAAGAAAGTTGTTCAGTTTGCTGTGTGATGTACTCATGTTATAGATATTTTGATGAAGTCATAGCTTTGACTGAATTTCTTATGCTTGATTTACAACAAATATATCAACAATCTAAACTTTTTCCTATACAACCATTATAACTGTAGAATTTTATTGTTACAGATTGAGGCTGGATTAGTCAAGAAACAATATATTGCAAAAGTAGTTGGGGAGTTTCCCGAGGATGAGGTATTTTATTTGGCCTTGGATGAGTTACTAATAGCCATACTAATATTACGTTGAAGAGATGAACCCTGCAAGTATTTATAATTGGTAACAATGTGACATCATTTATTTTCGTTTTTTGTCTGTTAACATACTTCAACAATCCTTTTTCTGTAGTATGATTAAGGATTTTATTGACATTTAAAGAACTCGATTTGTTAACAGTGTCATTTAGGCTATCATTTTGGGTCTATAAGAGATAGCCTTGGTTGGAGATGCATAAATAACTCAATTATGTGGCTTTGGTTGCACTCTTTACGGGGCTTAAGAGAGATTTTGACAGAGGGTGAATAAGATGGATGCAAGATATATGTGCACTTTGAAGTTTTGTGTTTGAAAAATCAATAGGATGGGCATGTGCAGGTGTTTATTGTCACATTGGCCAAATAATGCTGCACTACTGTCCACTGATAACAGTATAATTAATTGAAGTTACTAACTGCAATATTGCCATAATGAGAATGGTTGTTGAAACTTAAAACCTTCAAAAAGTACTTGTTTTGAGTTTTAAGAAGTGTACGCATGTTGTTGGGCATGTTTCTAAAGTATGAAAACAGAAAGTAACAACTAAACATACCCTGGTTAACCATATTTTTTTATCTAAGACGACTAGTTATTTGTTTGTACGTCAAAGAACTTTCATTTCCGGGTTGTGTTGAATTTAGCAATGAATGATTAAGTTCTGTTCTACCAGAGTACCAGTCAAAATTGAGATACTATTCTCCTCATGATTATGTTTTTACTTTTCAGATAATTGTTGACGCCAATATAGACTATAATGCTCGAGAAGGGAGAAGCACAGCAGAGGTGAGGCCTTTGGTTCTATATTGTTTCATGGTGGGCCTGTTTGATTTAAGAAAACATTATTTTTTTCACTAAAAATTTCGAATGTCACTTTATTTCAACATCATTTTTATTTTCACATATTTGTACATGAAATAGTGAACACGAGATTCTGTTGTTTTGTTTTCACCTTTTTCATTACAAATTCCTAAAAATAAAAAGCAAATGAAATCAGTGCAACATTATTAGTGAATTGGAAAGAACTGCTTTTAAGATATAGCTTCTTTTTAGGAGCTAGTTTTCTAGCTTCAGAGAAAAACATTCAAACATATAAATTTTAGTTCCGTGAAAACTTATTTAACTGGAAATTTTTTTGCTTTAAAAAGACTCAAATAAATGATACCCTATAAAACATTTCTTTCAAGTGTGTTTGGTTCTGCGGTGATATAAATTGATTTTGGATAAAAGTGAGTTGAATGTAAAGTGATTTATGTTTGGATGTATTTATGTAAATGTTAATGTGGATTTAAGTCATTTAACTATAAATTTAAGGCTAAAATCAATTGTAGAAGCCGAAAACTACAAATTTTAAATTTTAGCTTTAAGTAGAATTAATTCTACAACCTCTAGAATCAATTTTGACCACTCCAAAATTGAATCCAAACATACACTTAACCTCTATCTAAATGATCACAAACTATATTTAGTAGTGATATAGCACCCTTCCTTCAAAGTTCTTGGTTCTGTTTAAGCTCACCGAGTCACTCAACACTTGCAACTCATTCAACATTCATGTTAAGTGCGACCAGGTTAGAGTGGGCAATTCATTATTAAGTATGAAAGTTCAGCTGAAGTGAATTGTCAGATACCTTTTAAGATTTTGATCACCGGTATATAGAGTTTCACGCTATCATACCTATTAGAAATATAATTTAAAAATCATTCACGTGTTTTAATCTTACATCTTAACCCTTTTGGATAGTTGGTTCATGATATTATATGAAAATCTTTATGACAAATATATGTTCCATTCTTTTTTTAGTAAGATAAAATTTAATTACAAGATAGATGGATTATGCAGATATCAAGCCAAAAGGACTATTGCGAGAGGGACACATTAGAAATAAATATAATATAAGAATTTAAAACAGCTTGCGTGTCCTCACTATCAATTGAGTCTTTAAGGATTAGTTGGCTCATGAGTCGTGACGGGTGGCACCCAATGGTGATTTTGTCACAATTCAAAAACATCTCTGAATCAGAGCAACGTGGCTGTGAAATCATTGTTGAAGGCAATTATATTTTCCAATTCAACAAGAATAGCGTCATGAGAAACACAAATAGAACTTCTGCCTTTGGTTCTTTAGTCTCTGCTAAATGATCAAATTTAAGTGGGCATATAACAACAGAAAACAACATGGGTGTTGGCTATTGTATTGATACATTCTGTTGATAATTGAAAATCAAAGTGGCGGCAAAGCAAGAGGTTATCTTATAAGTGAATATATGTTTGATAATGAAGGTCAGAGACTCTACAAAGGGAAAGGTTGCCTCCACAAAATTTACCCGGATTAGTAGCAATGGTACTCATAGTATTGTTTTATGCGAACCAGTCACTGGCCGCACTCATCAGGTAAGAAAATTGTTGCCGGATTTTATTGATTGTTTCTTCTTCTCTAGACTTAAGCTTGTTTGATTATGCTTTCTGTTTTAGCTCATTATTATTTTTCCTTATTGTCGATCTTTTAACATGTTGATGTAATTCCTTTTATGTATCTTTATATCATCATTCTAAACATTACTTTCCTACAAAAAAACATTGCTGGTACATTCAATGGGTTTTGATGCTGAGCTGTTGCCATTGCATGAATATATTTAGCATGTGAACTTCCTAGTGATGTGTCACAACAGTCACTAACAACACATTCCTGATTAGGTCACATGCTTCAAGCCAGTCATGCTATCCCAGTGTATATACACATATATGCTTGCCATTGTTTCATTGATAAACCTGATAGAGAATATATGTAGTAAAGATAGAATGGAAACTGCCGAAGCAGTTGAAAATGTGAGGTCAACAATCGACTAAATGCATCCTGCACTTCATCTTATTTAAACCTATTACTGATGCAAATATCGGAGCTAACAAGTACCTACCTTTTGTGTAGATACGCGTTCATTTACAGTCTTCTGGACACCCAATAGCCAATGACATGCTGTACATCTCAGAGCATACTGTTGATAGATCTATTAATGGGTCAACTGCTGATAGATCAGCTCGCATATCTGATGCTTCTTTGACATCAAATTTTGGTGAAAAAGTGCCCAAAGATTGTCAAGAAAATTCCAATGAGGATTTTAGCATTGATCCTATGTGTACGAACTGTCCAAATTTGGCACCGAAGGGGTATGCAATTCTTTTAACTTCATAAAAAGCAAAAAATATTTTCTACATGCTTTGTTTTGTACTAACTTTAAAAGAAAGTTAATACAGATTATTTCGGGTTCAAGCCTATGTCTAGCTGTCTATAGTATAATGGCCATCATATGTTGGTTGTGGTCAAGCCCTCATCGTTATGTCACTAGTCAAAGTCATAATAGTTAGAGAAGAGTAAATTAAACCTCTATGATACAATGCTTAGATTACATGTGTTGACCCAACCCATGTTGGTAATGTAAAACTTTCTTTACAAATATGGAGACGTTGCTCATTCCACTGTTGATCCAAATAAATGTTTAAAGTCTCTATGTTGCAACAATATTGACCATTCCAAGACATTTAGTTAAACCACACATGTTAATGTTTTTTTCTCTGTTTTCCAGTTTTGTTTTCTATTTATATTTTACGGAATGAAAGCTTACAAGTGAATTGTTGGTTTATTTTATGTTAAACTTCCAGTAACTTAATCTTGTAATCCAGTGGATTCTATTCTGCTTCATGACTACCATTGTATTTTTTTAAACCTCAGACAGATCTATTACTAAATTTAGTTTGCCAAATGTTAAATTGTAGATATGATGCTGACGAAGAAGGATTGTGGTTACATTGTATGCGGTACTCTGGACCTGGATGGACATATGAATGCCCATATCCCGATTGGGCGAAACTTTAGCTAGATACAGCTGAAATATACGACAAATACGAAGAAGGGTGCTGCAAAGTGCAAACAAATGTACGACAACTCTTTATCCGACAATCAAACCTAATGCACTTGGGTTGATCCCAGGTTATTTATATATCATGGACGTTTTTTATCTGAGCTATGCAGGTTAGTGAGCAGGTTATAAAATCTTGCTATTATTAAGGCTCATTAGAGAGGAAATAGAATAGTCATTATTATTCTTTTTTCCCTGCTATAGCGAGGGAAAGGATGTAAAGATGGGATGTTTTGTATTTAATGACGACCATATACTTCGTTGGTGCAAGTTTACTCAATTTCGGTCAAACAATGTCTTGACTAAACTTGAATGCGTTGCATTTGTCAAGGTAATGGGTGGAAAATAGAAGCCAAGTTTTATAAGGAATATGTTGTAACAGGTGCCTGCACTTACGGACCAATTTCTAAACAAGATGCAGTGTTTGTGATTGTCACGTTTGATTTCTTTTGTATAATTGATCATGTTAACTTTCTTTAATCAGGATTAGTTTTGAAAGTGAAGTGTAGCTACAAACGAATTTTGTTAATAATATTAGGTGTACAAATCTTCTTTTTTTGACAGCTAGGTGTTTGAATCTTAGAATCTACTTTTGGAGAAATTTTAGTTCAAAGACTGAAAAAGAAACTTGAATTTGTTAAAGACAATTAAAATTGACAGTTCTGTCCCAGTGCTTTCCCAAAAAAATAGCATTTCCCAACTCACAAGCTTGAACCAGACGTCCAAAGTTTGGTACATATTGACTTGAGTCACCACCACTACTCGACAAATTGACAGCTTTCTTGCACTTATAGACTATAGTGTACTGTTTGAAGCAAATTTATTAAGGAACGCTAATTAGTAGTTAGTGTGAAGCTAATTTATAAGAAAAATTATATTTGTACAACCATTTTCTTACAACTTTTTGGCAACTTTCTCTCTCATACTCACGTTATATTTTTATTCTCTCTCTTCCTTTTCTCTCTCTCTATTGTTTTGGACCAATGAGAAGAGAGAAAATGAAAGTTGTCATCAAAGTTGTCACAAATGGTTGTACATATATCAATAGGAACACTATTCACAGGAAAAGTCTATAAGGATAATTCTTTTATTATGTGCTGTCAATAAATTCTTAACTCCAAACTTAGTAATTTTTATAAATTATTATAATTTCTTTTTTCCCTTTATTATGTAAAAACGAAATTTGTTTTGTAGAAGGATATAAATAAATTTGCAAGTTAAGGGTGTAATGGTAAAGCCATATATATCCCCAGTCCTTCCCTCCTTCCTTGCTGCAAAATGTATAATCGTTAACTTTATAAAAATAAACTCGTAATTAATAGTGAAATACTTGTTTATAGTTTATGCTCAATCAAATAAAATCTAATCGTGGACATTAGTGCGTTGTGTCCATATCTAAAATTTGCTTGATACGATAGGGGCAACGTGCATGTCGAGGATACAAATTAAACGATAAAGAAATGAACGAGTAGAGGTGCAAATATCATGGGGTCTTGAAGTTTTGGCCCCAGCCCACAAAGTAGGGGACTTGAATATTCACAAGATTAAAAAGCCCATATTCATGCAAGCCCACAAATAAAAAAATCAAAAGGCCCCAAAGCCCCAAAATTTCTATAAATAGTTTTTTTTTACCCAAAAAAAATATTTTTATTTTTTACCGTTTTTTTTTTGGAAATAATTAATATGAGGCTTTTTTAGGCCCAAAAATAAGTAGATTTTATAGTGGGCTTAACCCCAAATAATTTGTTCAATTAGGGGGCTTTAATTTAGTAGGTTTGATGGAGACTTTTTTAAGTGGACTTTGAAATTTGAACTCTATTGGCAAGTAATCCTTATTTATCAGGAACATAAAATCTCTCGGTTGAAGTTGTATTGAAGTTTCATATTACCAAAATATTCGGGTGGACTGTGATGTATACATGTGTTTGAACATTTCATTTCATTCGCATGAACTAATTTTTAAGAGTGAGATATAAATTCATTATGACACAATGGTTATGTTGATTGGAAAATAAAAAGATTAATTTTCTACCAGTAACTTTTTATATCACAACTAGCATATAGCTGCGTACGGATAAAATATTTCTAAAAAATATGTAACCCAAGTAGAAGGAAGGAAGCGTGTAAAACAGGTGGAAAAGGTTGGAGCAAGAATGGTAAGATATGAGCTAAGCAAGGGTCGGTACAAAGTTTATGTATGACACATGGCGTAACCTTAGTCACTGAAAAATAAAATAAAATCAGAACCATATAATATACCAGTAACATATCATACGATCAAGGACAGCATTATGAGGCAATCATTGGCATAGAGTCGAGGTTAGCCACTTAAATGGGAAAAAAAGGCAAAAATATGGAATCATATCTAAGGACTAAGGGCCACATTAGTGGCTGCCCCCTGCCTAGTTTAATGTACCATTTCATATATTGACATATGAATAAAAACACACAAAACGAAGAAGATTGACTTAAATTGATAGATATGACATTAACATATACGGTGTTTCAGGAGATTTAAAATCGACTAAACAAGTGGTTCATTACATCATCCTTATCTTTGCATGCTGGCAAATTAAATTGTACGATTGAGCACTTAACCACACCTAACCAAACAACGCACGTACATGCATGGCATGGTGCTTTCTTTCAAAACAATCATAAGCAACTTTTTGGAATAACATTGGTTCACTCATTTGCGTAAAGCCTTAAAATGCTTATCTTGAGAAGCATGATCATGATGAGTCTCATTTATGTGGCCCATTCTTTTGTTTAACATTAAGTTAGTGCTTATTATTCATGTATTTTTCTCTGCCTAACATAATTAATTTTTGGATTTATCCTCACTCATTAATTAAAACTCCATATTGCTATAGCCATTTGGAACAAACTCATTCATATATATTTTTTTTTGGTATATCTTGATTGGAACGCGACATCTTCATTCATAAAAAATCAAATTCACAAACCCCACGAAGATTTGATGGAGTGGAAGATAGGATGGTAAAAAAAAAAAATCACAATTGCCTTGTTCTGATCTGTTCACATGAAACATCATGTGGTGGTCCAAAATAACTTGTATGATGCTAAAATAACTTGTATATGATGCTACTAATTTGACATTATTGACAAAATATCATATTCCTTTCCCTCTAGGAGAAATAAACATATGAAAAGAGTTCAAAGTGGTTCACTTTATTTTGGCTACAATTGCATGGCATGTCAATCAATTACATGATTGGCTGTCAATTCAGTATTGTGTACGAATTTGTACCTGATTAACCAAACACAGCTGCCAAAATACTCACGAGTCATTGTCGTATTGAAGAAAAAAAAATTCAAATTTGATGCAGCAATTCCGATATTCACGCAATCGAGATATATGTTGGTGGTCGTTGGATCAAAATCGGGTGATCTATATTTTAATGTAGATTTTGATTATTTTTTAAAACTAAAATACATAATTTGAAATTTAGATTGTCTGATCTCGACCTAACAACCGTCTCGACTATGTGAAAGTATGGATTACAAACCGAAGGAAATTAAAGTTCCAATGTACACATCATTTAACACTTCTAGGTAATGGACCAATGCAGAAAATTTAATACAGTATCAGAGCTCAATCGCTTGTATCGATAATACATGGAAAAAAAAACAAAATAAAATGCGTTTCTATGATTCAAGAAGAGGAAGTATGAGGCAAATATGGAATATGCTAATAGAGTCAAATAGTTGAGACCTGAGACACTAAAGAGATTAATTCAATTGAACTTGACGTGCAGCATAATAAATATAAATCTCATATCAAATAAAATAATAGAAAAATGGCAAGTTCAATGATTTCGATTTTTTTTTTTGGATGATAGACCTCTAAAAAATCAATTAAATTGTTTAAGCATTGATTTTTCAGGTGCTAGCGAATAGCGACAATGTTTTGGACTGTGGTCACAAACAAATAACAATCTTTGATATTGTAAAATTTACAATCATATAATGCAGCTGAAATTCTGTATTTAGGCAAACTTCTCATTAGGTCAACTCTCATTTAGTTTTCTTTTCTACAATTATTGTATTTCTGCAGAATCAAATGACGTATAAACAAAAGCTAACAAACAAAATTGTGCCAAATTAGTGGGGAAGCAGAGTAACTAAAAAATGACCTATAAATACAATATTCGATCGCTATACGCCTATACCTATAAATAACCAAGGCTAAAATATCATGGGACAATGACAATTTAACAACAAAATTCCTACACCACCCACACTCTACTAACTACTAAGTGCAAAAGAAATCAATATTACAAAACTAAAATAATGAAATCAATTCTGCAATAAAAACAACGTGGTTGCTGATCATTGATCTTACGTTTCATACACTTGTCCTCTATTTTGACTGAGTTGAAATATTGAGCACCTTTTTTGTTGATATATAAAAGAAAAAATGGTCTTGTTAACCATTGGCTCCGGTGTACTAGTTAAAGAACTAAAAATAGAAAGAAAATTCAAGTTTTATATTGAAAAAAACACTTTTTTAACTTTCAAAAAGTAGAATACACAATTTCCAATACAATATTTCTTTTATAATTCCTTAACCAGTGCCCCGAGGGCATCGGTTAACATTTCGCATGAAAAAAATATTGATACCTCTATTATTAAGAGTCAATCATAACTTTGCCCTTTTAATCCCGAGGTTTGGTGATTTCAAATCATTGGAATATTATATATTTATTATTCACTTTGTTCCTAATTTTAAAATTCTCTATGAACTATGACAGAAAAATTGCTACTAAATGCAAAACCCTTTGCAAACTACTAGATATATTTGTTATTTTTTTTTTAAAAAATATCTTTTATAAATATATTACAAATTTAATTTGGAATTTGAAAATTTCAATATCAAATACGTTTATACGCAACGAGTAATTTACCTAATAGTTAACACAAATTACTTGTGAAAAATGTTTTTTTTTTAAAAATTAGAAGCATACTTGTGAAAAATGTTAAAGGGTCTTCAAATTAAAGAACGGTGAATAACACTTTTGCTTTTGATGAATGAGAAATTCTAATATAGTCACAAACATAAATTCAAATTATTTAGGCATATACACAACAAGACACATTAACCAATGTTTTTAATAATAATAACAATAAATTGATTTTTTTCCTCTCTTTTTGCTTATTTCCATTGTATGTGTGTCTAAACCAAATATATTTATGGTTGTGACCACACAAGAATTGCTCTTGATTTTTTTTTTTTAAGGAAGAATTGCTCTTGATGAATAATAGGAAAATCCGACCGAGTTGGTACAAAGAGAGTCTGGCTGTTTTCCAATTTGATTATATAGAATTTCACTTTTTGGGATGGCCTTTATATCTCCATTGTCCATGACATCACAAAATAGAAAAAGAAGCCCCCACCTCTATCTATGTATATTATTTTACAGTAGATGAAGAGAGCTTTTTTTTTGTTTGTTGAGAATTATACATGGAAAGAGTCCTCATTCTACAAGTTGAATTCCTACAAGTTAGTTTTATATATGTTGAATTAAGCCCGATCCAAATTATAAGATTTTGCATATCCAATTTTAAAGAGATTGAGAATTGATGAATTAGAACTTAGTGCACTTTGATTCTTCCATGATAAAAAATAATTTTGAATGAATTAATTTTATTTAAAAGTGAGTTTAATGTAAAATAAATTATATTCACATACAATTATGTAAAAGTATAAACAATAATTTCGATTTAAAAATCACTTTTAGACTCAAAAGTTGCAAATTATAGGTTTAAATTGCAATCAATTCTATAAACAAAATTACTTTTACTTGAGAACAATTAAACATGTCAAAATCAATTTCACTCCTCGTAATCAATTGAGAAAACTGTCTTGTTTAGGCTAGTGTTCAATTACTCATTCATGAAAATACATTAATTAAACAAAAATATCCGTAGCACCTGCTTTTGTAGGAGGCTCCACACTATAACCATCATAAAGTAATTAAACTTTAGGTTATCTTTTCTCCAACCTCATTTCTATTTTTTTTCCCTTTTTGAGCTGGCACTGTGTTCTTCTATTTACTCTTTTGTTTCTCATTTTCCGTTATTTGGATCCTCACCGCCGATCACGGCGACAGTCGGAGCACCACTTTTGGCTACTTCATTCGGGTCGGGTCGGATAGCACCATTGGGCACATCTTCACAAATGTTAAGAATATGGTCATTTGATTTATGTGACTTCGTTGACTCTAGTGGAATGACATCTTTATAAATCAAATAAATCACCATTTGAACTATACCGAAAACAAACCCTAGCGTATTTGGTATCTGCATCATCCAAGTGCAAATATTATATAATTTTTTTCTTAATCAAGTTTCTCTTTTTTATAAAACAAAATGGAATCAAATGATATTGTTTTACACGTGCATATGTATAATACAATAATTAATACCTAATACAAATAGATGTGCTTAGAACACAAGACCCATGTTGCTCTCTGATATATTTTACATGAGAATTCATCCAATATGAACATTTCAAAAAGAATGTAGAAATGCACTCTTATCATTTTTAATAGAATAACATATATTACAATAATAAAATGGAGGAAATATATATAATATTTATTAAAATATACAAAAAAATGATAAGTATTCATTTTATTATCTTTTTAAAGGTCTATATATATTTGAGGCACACGAGAACTCGACAATGTTCGAGGAGCTAGCACAAACATTAAAACATCTTTCTTTTATTATTGTTTTTTTTTTGTTTTAAAAGAATCTTTCTTTTATTATTGTTATTTTCTATTTTTCAGTATAGAAAAAATATAAATACCAAAATTACCACAAGTTAAAAGCAAATCATTGCCTAAATTATAATTAGACAAATTCATACCAAACAATATAAAATGAACTTACAGCGATGTAAAAGTCGTCGATGAGAAGACCATAAAAGAACCACACAATAGCATTTAAGGTCAAAAAGAAAGACAAATTTAGCGGCATGAATGCCACACTCTTCGTCTTCATTACCTGTTTCTACAAGTAGAGAGACGGAACAAGGAATTAAACTTTAGCATCAAATCTAGAAAGCATAATTATAAAATAAAATGATGATGACATAATCTACTTAAGAATATATAAATCTTTACATTTATAATTGTTTTGAAAATTAAGAAATCATTTTCATAAGTAAAAGAAATGTATACTTCTATTGAGAATAAGACTTATTAGTTAGATGCATGAAAAAAAGACTTATTAATTAGTCCCTTAAAAAAATGTAATTATTAACAAGTGTAAAGAAAGGACCGAAGAAACAATTTCGTCTACTCAAATACTACTCTCTATGCCTACGGGTTCTGGTACAAGTAAATAATTTTTTTAATAGTTTTAGTGTACAAGTTAATGAGCCAAATATAGAGACATAGTTTTAGAAATTGAAGTTTAAAAACTTGTTTTTTTTTTCAATACAAAATTTATGTTTTAATTCCTTTTTGTTTACACGACTCTATTAAAATGGCCAAACCATAAAAGTTAAGAAATGATATCAAATTCTCACCAAAATGAAGAGAGGAGAAGCAAATACGCATATGTTAAAAACCATACATATCCATCCAATAATAGAAAGACGTTTGGATCCCTTTGTTAGGTATGTGGTTAAAATAACCATCGTACCATATCCACACACAGTTAAGAAAAGAAGCTTGATGGTCGAAAGCTGCATGCACATTAAACAAAATTAACAATAATTAAAAAAAAATCATTGGATATTTAGAAAAAGCAAGGCTTAAATATTAGATATACCCTTGCTTTATTTGAGGCATAAACTAGGAAGATTATAATGTAAATTGCCTCTATCCCAAATCCATATATGTTAATTGTGAGTAGAAGGAGTGTAGCTTTGTTTTTGACATGTGCATAATAGATCCAAAGCATTGCACTGAGCAATGCAGTAACATAAGGAACTGATTGAAACCCTTCGGTAGATTTCTTCTTGTAGATTCGGTAAAATGTTGGTCTGCATTCAAATATTCCCAAACAAGATAATTTAAGAAATTAAAGTATTTCAATCAAGATAATTACATATACGCAAATCGAATGAATCACTTACAATGGAGCGAGAAAGGTCATACAAGAGATGACATTGCCTATAGTTAAAAATAACACATCCATTAGCAACTTTTATTGATTTATACATTAATTTTAAATGGTTTATGTATATAAGTACATTTTACATACACATTGATCAATTAAATCATGTGTGGGGGCCTATCCACACTTATATACGTGTGATTTTTTTTTTTAGTCAGGTAGCCTAGTGGCTAGAATTCACTTTATAAGGTGAATAAGTGAGGTGTCCGGGGTTTGAACCCCGGTCCCTGCATATAATAATGCATTGTCCCATCAACTGAGTTATGCTTACGGGACATATACCTGTGATTTAATTAATAAGAGATGTAATTACTTCTGTAAAAACTTGGATATAATGATATATTACACACTCAATAGTTTTTTTATTGGATACCCATATTACATAACTAATTTTTTAAATGAATTTGAAATTATTTGATATATTATTTGAAATTATTTGATATATTATTAAGATACGTCAAAAAAATATGTAAGATGCTATTTTCAATACACCTCAATAATATTTTAAATTATTTCAAATTTACTCGAAAAAATATATGATTGATGTATATGATATAAATTAACTAGCAATCTATATTGAAAATTGTTGCTCTTGTCATGTAATGAAGGGTATAATAAATTAGGCAAAAAAAAACCCTCTATTTTAGTGGGAGAGGATCCTCTCACGTGGAAAACCCTGGAGATTTATGTCGTGCTTGCATTCAAACGTTTAATTACACTCTACCACCCTTTCCTAACATTAAAAACATATTCTTTCACTTTCATAATGATGAGCTTTCAATGAATAAAAAACTAAGTGAAATATAGATATACGATAATGAAAGAGTAAAGAAAAATGATAAATTAAAGCTATAATATCAGAATTTAATTAACATGCACCGTAAATGTACAATTATTTAATGTTGTGTTTTTTTTTACAAATATTTAATGTTGTGTTGTTACATCAATTAATGAATAACAAAAAGTATAAGTTGTCATATTTATTTATTAACATTTTCAAAAAAAATTATTTATTAATATGACAACACATGATTAAATGCATGAGTAAAATAATTCTAAATATATATATATATTCTTGATAGATAATTATATACACCGTCAGTCTATAATTAAAACCTAGATATAATCAGATGGATAATATACCTATAATGCCGAAAACAAAAGCCCAATACTCGCTGTAAAAAAGGGCCATTTCGTCAAAAGTTGCTAGCAAGAATGGAAATTAATAAGAATATGATTCTTGCTTCAAACAAATTAAGGTAGTCGTCTCAACACTATTTCGTTAGGTCCCATTATATCTCCACACACCAGCTGTCTGTCAATAGCAAAATGATTAAAAGATAGTTAGTACCCTAAAAACAAATCGTAGATATTTTCTTGAGGCAATACAATAGTAGATATATATATATGAGGCATTAGAAATATAATGAAAATTAAATGCATACCCTGTGTTTGAACGATGTAATATGAAAATAGGGTGACTGAGCAAAATTTTACGACCAGCTTTCAATTTTAAAGAAAATTTTATGCATCAATTACAAAATATTGAAAAAATGGCTAATCTTTTGTTTTTTTTTTTGTTTTGGTTACAAATGGCTAATCTTTTGTTTCTTTAAACATACATGAACCAATCTGTATTTGTATAATTTAAAATATTATAAGGATAAAATTGAGATTAACGTTGAATAGAGTAGCCAAGAAATTTCAAAATTTAAATTTTAAGTGGTATTTGAAGTTTTCTGAATTATGTTTGCAAAACATTTCATAAAATCCCTCCAATCTTAGAATTCTTCAAATCTATCATTCAAACAATGAATTTATTGTGAAGAATTTGAAATACTCTATAAAATTACATTATATCAAACAATGCCTATATATTTTTGTTTACTTTTATGAACAATCTAGCAAAACTGAACCCACTTGGGTTGATTTGGTGGTATTGATTTGGGACCTAAGAATATGCTCATCTTCGAGGTTTCATGTTCGACTCACACCGATGTCAATTTGAGTGTGCTAGTTTAACTTCGTAAAAAAAAAAAAACCTAACAAAACAAAAAAAGATGAAAATTAAAATGTTATGCTTATGCTGAATAACTATGAAATGCTTTCCCTAATAAAAACTATGAAAATGCCTAACACCAAAAGAGAAACATACCAGACTCGAGAAGAGAAATCACAAAGGCAAAACAAATGCAATTAGGACTCATCATCCTGTGGTTATAGGAAAAACAAAAAGCTAATTATAATTCCATGTGAAGAACACCTTTCCACATTGTCTATTTATGGTGTGTCACAAAAATACGATTTTAAGCCTTTCAACTCATAATATCAGTCCTAAAACCTACTACAAATAACTTATTCATTGCATTCTCTCCTTGCTGCTAAGAAAAGCCAGGTGGGGTGGATTTGGCTCCTCTGCTTCACCAAACTCAGCTTTAGACTTTTATTTGATATTACAGTCGGCATCACCACCTTTGGTAGATTCAAGTCCACTTGCTGGCCATCCCCTTCAATATTTTCATTGGCACAATTTCTTTACATTTTTTTTTAGGGATAGAAGCAAACATTCTTTACATAACTAGTAGTATTATATAAATATTTGTGAATTAATGTGTATATTTATTGATTTAATTGATATGTATAAATTATATTGTGAATCAGTTATGATAGTTGGATCATTAGAAATGTTTGTCTTGAATTAAAATCATCAAAAAAGTTACATTTACAATTTGTTGTGATTTATTTTGGTAGAAACAATTTGTGGTGATTGTTTTACAATATAAAAGCTTTACATTTTATTTAGTAGATAGATATAAAATGAGGATAGACAATGAAAATTTACGGTTAGATGTCTAACCACGATGACTTTCCCACCGATGAATATTCTAATTCTAATTTTCATTTTTTTTTCTTTTTAATATTATTGCTACATCATTCTAATATTGATCCATTGCATTTTCATGACCATTTAGTAATCACAAAATTTGACTGATTGTCAATAAGCTTAGCTGTTAAAAGGCTTTTATATTTGAGTGAAATAACTTGATTATCAATTACTAGAAATCTAAGACATTTAATCAATGACCATAATAACACTATATTTATTTTAGTATTTTGTTTTTTGAAAGAATATATTTATTTTAGTATTGTTTGTTATACAACTCAAATGTATAATGTGAGATTCGTTTTAGCCCTTATTGCATTGCATAGGCTGAGTCCAATAGATAAATACCGCTCATACTTTCTTCTTCTTTTTTTTTAAGTAAAAGGATTTTAGATGGTGAACCCTTTGCAACGTCGTAAATATATTAAAATAATAATAATAATGAGTGGTTACAAAATACTAAGGGCATATACCTAACTAGGTCAAACCACACCAAAATGTAGTGAACAGTCCATGCGTCGGTAAAACATAGTCCAACTTCGACCAAAGTGTTTTAAAAGCAACCTAAAAAGACTCCAATGGAAACATCTCACACAACTCAAGTACTACCGACGTACCCACTTATGGACGCGAAACCATATAGAAAAAAAAGTTTTGTGAACGTTTGTGATGGTAAGTTTGTAACGGAAAACGAGTCGACTATCAACATAGACAAATTCAAATATCCATAACCTCTTGTGACAAAAAAAAAAACATCAAGCACCAACGCTCTTTCGAGCTAACCAAAACCAGTACGCAACAAACCAGATATGAGAAAACTAGATCCAAACAAAAATGAAACAGCATGGCGATGCCCAGGTCTTCAATCATAAACATAATCGATTATCTGACGAAGTTCATATCGAGGGATGAACAAACGACAGAGCTCCATCACAGTCTGTAGACGATGCAGGAAGCAACCGCGATGTATATCAACAACAACGATCCTTTAGAACGAAGCCAGAAGATTTGAAAACAAATCACCATTACTAAAAATTTGGACACATCACCACAACGCAACACTTAACTTAACGTCGACGATGACAAATTGGACGATTGAATAAAATTAAGCAAATCTAGAGGTCACTGACCCTTACAGGTTTAAGAAACCAAGCAACAACCACAACCACCACTAAAACACCAACGACGACTAAAACATCACCACATAACGACTACCACGATAAATTCAACGGTGGTTAACAACTAACCCTTATGGCCCTGTGACCTCGATATGGGTTAATAATTTAATCAAAATTATAACCATTTAATCATTTATCTTCCATAAAATTAATCTTGCATTAATGATTATGTATTCAATTGCTGTATTATGTGAGATTCGTTTTAGCCTTTACGTGATATGCTGAGTCGAGTAACTATTGATCCTACAATTTGTTGATGGAACTAGAGAGTAGTCGAGGTATAAGTTGATGGGTTATTCTATGTTTTCAAGTGATTGCCTTAGAGGAACCCATGTCCCTAGTTGTAGGTTCCTTAAGTGCTATAATAGAGTGTTAAGTGCAATAGATTTTAGATTTTTGCTACTAAACTAAGTAATGTATTTAAGTAAAGATAAATGCTGAATGATAAAACAAGCTTGTATTTGATTTCCCTCAACAACAAAAAAAGCTTGTATTTGGTTTTTTTTACAATTTAAATATATATATTTTATTTTATTCAATTAAATAATTTTATATCTATATACACAATAAAATTAATTTTTTTTTTTGAAGAAGTTAAAGTGGAATTTATTAAAATCACAATGAATCCTAATCAGCACAAGGAATGCTAAACTAGGAGTCGTAATGTAGCAACATACAAAGGAAAACAAAATTTGTACCAAAACCTTCACCCAAACATACATAAAAAAAACCTCAACCAATATCACAAGCTACCACAAAAACAACTTCCACCACATACATTCCGATACTCGCACACCACCCCAAACAGGAACGTCAAGAACCAACAAAACATCACAAAACCCCCAACACAACACAATCCACAAGCTCCTCTTCATAATCGTCGCCACACCCTCGAACTCACCACCACACAAGAAAGAGTCAGTAAACTTCGCCTCCCAACTCAACACCAACAACCACCACTTATGATACCCATTACCAACAACCACCAAAATCACCATCAACTCAATAAACCATGACCTTAGATCTGAGATCACCACACGCAGACTGCATCACCACCACTTGGACATCACCCAAGACAGCAGCACCACTCCATGCATCACCTCCATTCGAAACTTCACCAAAAACAGGAACACACTAATAGCACCACCACTCCAACATCACCAACCGAAACATCTCCTTTGGTCGCCAATTCAAAAAATAACGCAGATTCAGATCCGAATATGTCTATGGATTCAGATCCGGATTCGCATCCACCACCACCACCCCCAAAAACCTTCCCGAAATCCACCACGAATAGCAAACCATCACCCAAAAAAAAAATAGCCACCAGGAACAAACTATGAAAACAACCACGATTTATGTTGCTAAAACCTCCCAAAGTCACCGGTGACGACGCCGCCACTCACCACAACAAGCTTGAACCAGAACAGCGCTAACTTGATCTGAGACGACGAACTACCGGATAGGATGAGGGACGCCGGAGGTGAGGTGATGCGGAGGCCGCGCCTCGTCGCACCACCACCATTTGGATCTACATTGTGATGAATGGTGGTTGGATTTGAGGGAAAGGGGAAACGACGATGTGATTTTTGGCTATCAGATTACTGAGTTTTGAAAGGGGAAACTGGTGTGCAAAAATATAGAAACGGTGGTGTTCTTCCCTTTTTCTCTCACAATAAAGTTAATACTGAAATGTAATCATATGGTAAAAGTATTGGTTGGTAGGTATCAAGTTCTTCTGATAAAATGTATTATGGAATTCAAATTTAAAAAAATTGCAGGTTTTCATATTCGTGAAGTTTGCTACATCGATAATCATTGGATTAAGATTAATCAATGATTCAATATAGATTTTTTTTATATTTAAAAATAGTTAAATAATCAAGTTTAAAATTTAGAAAATCTCATCTTAATTCAATGCGTGAAACCTGAAACTCCTAGATATCCTACCAAATTATATATGTCTAGTACTACTTGTGGGTTAATCTTGTCTTGGAATAAACATTTTAAACCGTAATCTTTAGAGTACATGAATATCACCATAAGATAATAATTTCCATAAACTTCTCTAGAATTGAGGGCATATATTATTATAATTAGGTTGAAGTAAACAAAAGAGAAATTACATAAAAAGTAATAAAGTAAAAACAAGTTAAAATCCACAAGTAGAGGTAAACAGAGATGAAGATACAGACGTCAATATCTACACAGTCTCTTCTCCTTTATATGCGTCTCAAAATCTTACACGTAATTTGAACTTCACACAAACAAATTAAAGAGAGATGGAGATTGTGCCCGCCAACAATTTCTCTTCCATTAAACTTTGCAACCACTATCCTTCACCTCTGTTTTGTTGATATTAATGTTGTCATTTTCATTCTTAACCTTTGTTTTGTCCTGTGTTACTTGCTCCTGTTTCTTCTCTTTCTCTTCATGTTCTTCATCTTGTTTCTCTTCCTTTTTCTCCACAATCACCATATCAACATTCTCATCATTTGTTGTCTTGCTTGGAACAACTACGCTTTCAATTTCTTTGTCGACAATGTCTCCTTTGTGTTCTGGTAGCTTCTCATCAATTACGGGTTTGCTGTTTCTGTACATTGCATAGAGTGTGATCTGAACTATTCCAAATGTTAACCCCACAACGTTCGGGAGCTGTCCATAAAAAAACATAAGTTCTATTATGTATTATTCCATAAAGACAAAATAGCAGTTACCAGAAATTAATTAATACAAGTGCAAACATAAAACAAATGTGTGAAATTCTGTTACGTCACGCGTCATTAGAGAAAGACATTTTCATAGTAGATACACTATACTAAAAAAGTTTAAACAACATAGAAGTGTGAAATTCGTCTCTAGCCAAATTTAGTATTGATTTTTTTTGTGTTGGTGACATATAGATAGATGAATGATGAAAACTTACAGTAACATAGATATCTCGGAGAGAAAGACCATACAACAGCCACATAACCGCGCTTATGAGGAGGAGAACTGAAAGAGGAAAAGGAAGGAACTCTACACTTTTGGTACGAATAACAACTCTCTACAAGATGATTAAAACCATGCATGGATGATTAGTTTATATATGAGAAATTAATTAAGCATAAATTATAATTAAAAAACTAATTCTAGCATGTCAATAAGAATATTAAGATGCACTCACAATGATACTTAAAGGGGCTGCAAAAACACTAGTAGCAAAAACTACACAAATCCATCCAAGAAGCTTAATGCGTCCTTCTTCTTGTTTTGCTAGGAAGTGAGTTAACACGACAATCGTGCCAAATCCCACAAAGTTCATCAACACAATCATCCTCAATGTTGACATCTACATAAGAACAATTTTAAAAATAATTAAATTTGATCATGGAAACTAGAGTATTCACAAATTTTAAAAAATTAGTATGCAGAGATGTTATTGTGACAACTAATAACATCCTACCAACTTTGTCAAAAAAAAAAAAGAACATTCCAACAATGTTGGGACTTTAGCTATGCAAGTAAAATTTAATATGCACATCACTCTTAAACACGTACCCTAACTTTCTTGGGGCAGTAAATGACAAAAACTGCGAGGTAAATTGTCTCTATCACACAACCGAATGCATTGATGGTGATAAGAAGAGTTTCACCCTTCTTGGTATAGGCATAAAACATCCAAAGCATTGCACTAAATAGTGCAGCCACATATGGAATTGATTGGAAACCTTCTGTTGATTTCTTCTTACAAATTCGATAAAATGTTGGTCTGAAAAAATATAGTTTTATTTTCAAATTAGATCATCATCATATATTAAAATTTACAATTAATTAAGTGAAGTGGATTGAAAATATTATTGTTTCTACTTACAGTGGTGCTAGAAAGCACACAAAGGATGAAATGTTGCCTAGAACTCCAAAGGCAAAAGATAGATGACTGTGGTGGGACGACATGGTTGATTATAATTTTATGGAAACTCTTTCTCTCTCTCTCTCTCTCTCTCTCTCTGAATTGTCCCTTGTGAGAAGGGAGAGAAGGAAGGTTTAATTTAAAAGGAAGACCAAGCTCTAGCTTAATTCTTGTGTCACAACACTGATATGAATATGAGTATTGGTAAATCTCCTTATATATAGGGTAGATGGTTCATGCATGGGGTACTGTGGGGGATGTTTAGCTGTGCTATTTTGCGTGGACATTATGGAAGTATGAATTAATCATTGCTTTCCACCACATTATTGCTTTGAAAGCCACACAAAACAAAAACAAAAGCCAAAAATATAATTCTTTTTTTGCTTTTTGGGGATAAAATATCTTAATTTTATACAAATTAATGTATTTTGCTTTAAGTATAACATTAAAATGTTGTTAAAATTATTATTATTATTATTATTATTATTATTATTATTATTATAACATAAAGTGAAGTGGTAGACAATTAAGTTAAGTAAGGCAAAATCTTTTTCTTAGTATACTAACAATAACAATTTATCAATTTTCTCACGCCAAACCCACCATGATTGCCAACTCAATACTTCCTTTCGATTTAAATTTAAACAACAACAAAAGCATTTCAAGTTAATTAAAAATAGTTAGTTTTTTTCCTCCTTAAGTACAACTCTGGTGCTAAAAAGTTGCAGTCACATTTTGTATGTTGGCTGAGCATCAAATAATTTCTCACTTTTTTTGGATACCGTATGTGTGAATTTTGTTGTTAGACTCTTTGAAACAAAATAAAAATAGTTAATTTTATCAACATTTTTGGTCGGATAAATTATAATTCTATTCTCCAAAATCAGCTTCATTATCATTTGAGTTTTTTTTATAGAAAACATTTATGTTAGTTCGGTTCAAAGAATTCACCAAGACAAGGTTGGATAAAACACCGAAAGGCACTGAATCCTCTCCCAAAGACACCGAAAGGCACCGAATTCTCCTCCGAAAGTCTCAAGGTGTCGAGTGCGCAAACAAAGATGAATACACACAATGAGACTTTATCACAATTTTTTACAAATTGAACCAAGCTAAATTGGCCGTTAATGTTTAAGTTTATATTAATTAAAATTAAAAAGGAGTTTTTAGAAAACAAAAAAGTAAATATGTTTTAAATCCTATAAAATTATGACTTGTAATCCTCGCAATTTTTTTTTCAACTTTAGTCTATAGTTTTGATAAAAAAATAAATACAACTAAGACTTTTAGTCCCAATAAATAAAATAAGGTGAAACTTCTACACCTTGTATTTTTTGGTGTTGACTTTAGTAATCCGGAGTTCAATGAAAAGATAAATAAGATCTAACAAAAAATTGTTTCATCTAAAAATCAAATTCGAGTTCTTTAAAACAAATTATCTTTGATGGCTCTACAACTTATTGATTCATAAAAAATTACTATTCTATGAATATAATTACATAAATTAATTAAATTTTGAATATAATCTATCAAAATAAATTCAAAATGGAATAGAGTAAGTTTTGTGTCCTTTCAAAGAAGAAAGTTTGAAATTAATGCTTGGCTGGCCCCCAAGGTAACCACGCGTACACACCCTCCAGGCCTCCACTTCTTCACGTGACACTTCTCCATTACGTGCATTCAATCCCTACTCTCATACATACATTTATTCTAAACTCCGATGATTTAGTCTATCGTTAAAAAGACAGATTTTAGGTTTGGAGACGTTGATTTGAGTTTCGCTAGTGTTTTTTGAGGAAAAATGTAAATATATTTATAAATGCTTTTGGATTATGACACTATCCTTTCACTCTTTTTGTTCGTACTAGATACACTCTAATATTACTAAAAATTTCAAGGTTTCATTTGTAAAACTCACTTTTGAGAGGTCTATATTATTATTGTTGTTAACAAAATGATTTTGTACTTTAGTTATGGGCTGTTCGAAGGTCTGAAATTTCCTATATTTTAAGTTGGAACAATAGAGTTATCACATACTCAATCACATTAAAGCTTCACCTTCATTTGTATACTACCGGCCGAACATATCCAACGGTCAAGAGACTTAAGATCCTTGCAGGGTTTTGAAATTGATACTCGTCTCTAAAGCTCCTCCACAAATATTCAATCTTTGTTACAAAGCCATCATACCGATAAAATAAAACGATCTTTCCCAACACACATATGCTCGACCAAAATCTTACTAAGAATACATTCTTTTCTCGACACTTATGGTCGACCACAAACATCTTAAAAGAATATTCAATTACGATCTTCGTCACAAACGAGCACGAAAAACTTGTTCGGTATAATCCTCGTCGGATTACCAATTGATAATTGTCCATTTAGCCCAACACGTCCCCTTGTAAACATACAATACAAAGACATCGCTTCGAACTACAAACTAACAACTTTGGAGGCAACTATTCTCCACTGCCCAAGATCGAAAACTCTCGTTATATATGGCCCGAATACACAAACCCAAGCACATTGAGATCCGACCCAACAAGCTTGGATCCTAGTCATGCATATCCTGCCTCAATGACTAGCTTAGAATTTTGCCAAACTATAACGCTTTAATTGCCAGTAGAACCATCGCCAAAGCCAGCAGTGATGTGTGTCGTATGTAACACCTCCTCGTCAACTTTCCGACAACTTCATCTAAATGCCTATAAAAGACACCTTTCACCATCAATGTAAGGTACGCATTATCTATCATCTCAATATCTCTCACTCGTTGTTATCATACAAACTTGATCGGTCATCCTTTCAATCTCTCTCATTCATTATTCTCATTCTAACTTAAGTGACAAAATGCTTGGAAGTACATCATAACTCACATTTAGGTGAATTGTTGCTGGACACAAACACTGTTTCTAATCACATCAAATCATCCTTAATATGAAATCTTTTTATATGATATCATTTTTTTTTTAGTTTGTTAATTAGTTTGTCTTTAATTTGTTTAGTGATGCTTTATTTGATTTGAGTACCAAGTCGCCAAACTCACCTGAATGAACCATCCATCCATCCACTACTATTAAAAGCAACCTATTAATTAATTAAATCCCTAAAAAAGCAATGATTTATAGATGTAAACGGACACGTGTAAAATGGGTTTACAGTCATGCACTATTGCTTTACATTTTAGAAGAAGGTAACATTGTTTATGTTGATTTGTTTGTTAAATGGCGACTGATTCATATTTAAAATATGTTTTATATTGATGAAACTGCTATTGCGCTCTATTTTCTCATATCTTTTGACCATCACGCCTGAACAGTGGAATTCAAAGCTCTCCTCACTGGTAAACCAGTTGACAAGTGTAAATGTTCAATCTGTGGAGAATGAAACGTATCTACTTTTACGATATTTAATTATTACCCGTGAAATTCACTTGCTTTTGCAGCTGGTTTGTTCGACCGTACAATTTAATCAATAGAACAGTACAACTTTAAATGTGATTCATTTTTAATACAAGTTTAATTAACGGTGAAAAAAATTAATACTAGCAATATATAAGTAAATTTGCAAATTTATTTATGTGGATAATGCTCATAAATATCTTTTATATCCACAATTCATCAAAAGATAAACTAGAAAAAAATCTTAATTAACGAGATTTATTTGCAACTTTAAAGAAAGGAGTTTAAATCTCATGTTTAATAGGAGTGGTCATTAAAGCCACAGTTATTAGTAAATTCTTTTCAAAAGAGGAAAAAAAAAATTTAAATATGTGGCGTGGAACAATTTTTATACAAAAGTGTAGATGAGTTATTATAAAAAAATAAAAAAAAAGTTCAGATGAGTTGCTTAAAAAAAAAAAAAGTTTAAATGAGTTGAGCTGTATTGTTATAATTTTTAAGAAAAGTCTCAATGTTTATATAACACTTACGTTCTTCTTCTATCAGTGGCGGATCCATAATTATTTTAAAGTCCGGGCAAAAAAAAATTGCAACACATTTTAGGGGTTTACATAAGAAATTGCAAGTAAATAATACAAAAATCTAAAGAAATTGTCCAATTTATAGGGGTTTATACAAGAAATTCATAGGAATTTACATAAGAAATTGCAAAAAATTTGGGCCGGAACCGGAACGAGTGTCTGGGGTCGCCGGGCCATAAAACCGTCCATGTCTTCTATAATACTCAAACAATGAAATCCTCACTTAGAGAGGCATTTCAATTCTAGTTCTTTTAGTATGACTATGAGTAATGGTCAATTTTTTTGTTAATATAACATTTTTTAAATTTATATAAATAAAAATTATGAATTTAAAAAATATTTTAATTCATTCATATAATCTAACTTTGGATTACCATGTTATATATACGAAATTTAAATCTCTTACCATATAAACTTATTCCTTATTGATATTTATATAGTGTAATGAGCAAGATATTTCACTCAACATCTTTATAAAGTAAAGTTTAAAAGATCCTAAAACTCTTTAGTAGGTATGGTTGGGCTCCAAAGTGGTGGGTGCATGCAGGGTTTTAGATATAGGACATATATAATAATTTAAGCTTATGCTATCCAGTTTAATGCCAATATAATTAAGCTTTACTTTAGCGTCTCTTCCATGATTAACACTCGTTTTTTCTACTATTATAATTCAAATTCAAATAGTAAGCCCTTTAATTAAAAAAAATAGTAAACCACTTAATTTAATTTATACTTTTTATAAAAAAAAATCCCTTATTTACATATTAAATTTATAAAATAAATAATTTTTTTTGAAAATAAAATACACATAATTATATTAAAATGACCTATTATAGCATTGATTAAGAAAACAAATATAAAGAAATTGTGTTAGAAAACGTTGTTTTCAACTTTTAGAGATAAAAAATTGTTATTTAAAATCCAAAACATCCATTATTTACTTTTTAAACCATTATCTCAGCGCATTGTTAGCATGATATAGTATCTTTAACAATTCAAACAAACGTGTACTTTTCTTTTCGTTCATGGTAACATATTACGGTTGTATGTGATTTGTTGTCGCGTTTAGAAACTGGATGCAATTATTATGCATCAACAGTCGCTAGTACAGGTCAGGTGGATTCAACAATGTAGTTCTGAACCAAACTTTACATTAATATACATTCTTTTTTTGAGGGATCTACATTAGTATACATAAAGTTATTAGAAAATGCGTTTAAAAAGTTAAAAAATTAAAATGATGTTACAGATGAGATAGACTTAACGAAGTCTCCATTTAATCTCTTGCTTGTCTTTTTGTGTCAAAAAAATGCATGTGCGCTCCACGGGATTTGTTTTGCGGTTTCAATGGAGACACAAAAAAGAAGAACAAATAGGAACCGTTAAAAAATATATATAATTAATGATCATGTTCCTTTGTAGGAAAAGAAACTCATAATGATCATGTTTCATGTGTGCAATATTGCTTAAGCATGGTTCTAACACATTGTGGGAGACTTGTTTATTCAATTATTGTTTGTAAAAATATTGATTATTATTTCTTGATTTTTAATATTAAATGATAATAATTAGTTGTTAGATTAAGATTTACTTATTCATCTGTTTTTGAAGTTTGAACCTTTGACTCTTTCCTTGCCAAAAATATTGATTATTATTAAAACACACGTAAAGCTTAATATTTTCCTTTAAAAGTTAAATTAGAAAGAAAAATGAAATTTGTCTCTTTCCCTTTCACTAAGTTTGATGGTGGAAGTAGGGAAGCAATTCAAATTTTTAGTTTGTATGTGTGTTGCTAGTATTTTTTTTCACATTATTATATTTCAAAATTCATTGTTTGATTTAAAACTATTGCCAGGAATATCATATTCATAAAATATATATAAGATAAACATCGTATCATATATAATTATTGCCACGAGTATATTAAATTGAGCGTAAATTAACTATTCTTTTTTCTTCTCATAGGTTCTCTCTCATACCCATCAGAATAATCATATTCAAGTTATTGCCTCACATATTAAATGTGAAGTATCTCGCAACTAAAATTTGAATATTGGTTCGTCTTGTTGTGTACTTATTCTGCTACATATAGATCCAATCTCATTAGTAACTTATTGATGCTTAAATTAAGATAACCTCCTTCAAAAAAAAAAAATTAAGATAACCATTTTTTTTAATTTGTAATTGAAATATTTTTTTTCATTTTATGTCAAGTAATCTAGTGATTAAAATTCAGAATTAAGGTGAATAAGTAGAGTGTCTGGAGTCGAATCTAGATCCATATGTATTGCTCGCACGACATCATTTATTTGTTTTTTGAGAGTACTGGTACACCTCACTTTGTGAATGTGCCGTAGAAGTTCCCTTAAATTGAGTCAAATGCGCGTCGCCAACCAAATCATGCACTACGTAAAGACGGATGATTTGGCAAAAACAGAAGCAAAACTGCAAAAGTAAAGAGTTTCGTAAGGTTCTAATTATTCTGAGTGGTACATTACCTCCCTGTTCGGAATTAATTATACATGATTGAAAATATGTAATTCATACGTGTATATACTCTTGTGGCTCAAACTTCACAGGTGGTTCTATCATATTTTCATAATCACCATATATATATATATATATATATATATATATATATATATGATTGATTGATTGATATTTTTACATGTTATTATTTATATATGACATAATAATTATCTTGTATATTTACTTGATTTTATTTTTGTGAAGCTCATAAGGCTAAGAATGGTGCCCTACAAATGCATGGGGATCCTTGTTGTATGACTCACTTCATGTAGGCCTAAATACGTGGACGGATACCTGGAATAGTCTAGAATTCCCTAAAAGAGTCACCGTTGGATGACTTCATGATTGAAATGAAAATTGACCAATTCCGTACTACTAGCTAATCCTCGAAATCTCGTCACATATCCTTAGACACTCGAATTTGATGGAATAGAAATTTGGCAAAATTATTGGAATGTCTGTCCAAGTACACCAAGACAGTTTGGCCAACTCCAGATAGATCTTCTTACGTACCCTAATGCATGATTGTTTAATTTACACTGTCAACCATGTGTAGATAATAGTTATGAATTGTGATGATATTTCACTTTGATATAGTTTATGCAAAATAATCTTTGGTGCGATAGATGTTACATTATTGGTTGGTGATGTGATAGGAAAAGAAAAAAAGATAGAAAATAAGACGTTCAATGAATGTAAAAAATAAAACGTGTTCAAATATAATTGCCCTTAATTTATACACATTGTTAAATTGTTAATGCCATGGTTTTTTATACTAACAACCGATCATAATCACCAGATTCAAAAATTATTTGGACTTTCCTCATAAAGGCTTATAAATTCACACATATGTATATTCCTGATACATTGAGGGTTTAAATTTTTTTACACCGACAATATATTAAAATTAAACTCTTAACACATAATCCAAAATTTCACCCATAATAAGATAAACTTAACGCTGGCATTATAGCTGAAGGCTGGCCCTAAGGAGAGGCAACCTATCCTTGCTTCAAACCATCCTCACATAACGAGAAAGATTATTAGTTGGGCCTCACTTAGATCTCACCTCTCATTTGGAATAACATTTTTTTGTTCCCGACTCAATTACAGATCACGGGAATGCTGTATTTTTCGTCATTTTTCCAATGCAGATTTGGCTGGAGTGGTGCAATTGTCAAAGAACTCATACAATTTCACACCCAAGAAACCGATTATGGGGTTTAAATCCGCTCAAAATATTGGATTTGCGGTGTGAATATATAGTTGCATGGGAAACATTATAGTACTGATCACGTTTCGCGAATCTATTTCATGGAATGGTCCCTCCCTGTGACAAAAAAGCTAGCTGGGCAAAATTGTCGTCAACTTAATGAAACTCATCTTAATGAAAAACCATACACATGTTTTTCGTACAATTAATTGCCCCAGCTCCTTGTTCGCTTATGAAGCTTCATTTAAAATTACTTTTGTTTCCAATTTAGACATCTCATTCTTAAGAACGAAGCTAGCCAAAATTTTGTGATGGGCCAAATATATAGGGAAAAAACTTTTACGATGATTATTTTGACAATTTTTGAAGTTGAACAAGTTTTATGTATATTTACTCTGGAGACTGGAAGTGATAAAACAAGAAAAATATTTTATGTATAAAATGATTATGTGTTGTTTTTCATATTTCTACTAATAATTTTTACAAATAAATTTATTTAATTTGGGATAGCTAAATCTATATTATAGTAGCTATACAAAAAATACACTAACTTATAAAAAAATTAAAAAAAAATTAAGAAAAACATGGGGTAGCCAGGTTCATCCCAAGTTAACACCACTATGTGACGTTGCCATCATTTTTTTTTATTAAGATTAAATATATTTTTAGTCTCTCTAAATACACTAATTTTCATTTTTAGTCTCTAAAAAATTTATTTGAATTTTGATTACTCTAAATTTTTTGTTATCAATTTAGTCATTTATTGTTTACAAAAGTTCACATTACTTTGTAAAAAATAAATAAATTCACATTGCTTGTTCTAAGTGACTTGTTTATGACATGTCATTGTCAAGATATTAAACTATCACAAGCTTAATAATTTAACTATTTAATCTTTAGTTTAAAGCTATTGATAAACTAATAATGATTAGGGAAATGGGGCACTTGTTAAAAAATTATTGAAAGAAATATTCTCTTAAAAATTGTGTGTTCCACTCTTTAAAAACCGAAGAAAAAAAACGTTCCTTTTAATATAAAACTTGACTTTTCTTTCTACTTTTAATTTGTTAACTAGTGCTCTGAGGGTACCAATTAAAAAGACCTTTCAATTAATGATATTTTATGATTCTATTAAAGACATGTCATCAAAAAACATCACTTAAAACATGTGACATGAAATTCTGAAATGAACTAAAAATGATAGTTGGGATATCAGAGGGACAAAAAATATATTTAACTATGTTATTGTAATAAGAAAATATAATTATGTCACCGTGAGCATAGCTCAGTTGACAAGGACAGACATTATAATATACAGGGGTTAGAGTTCGATCCTCACACACCTCACTCATTCACCTTGAAAAATGTGAATTCTAACCACTAGACTACTTGAAGAAGAAAAAAAATAATTCTACTTTCCAAATGAAAGAAAGATTTAATTCATAAACATAAAAAGTTTTTACAATGTAAATCAATCATAGAATTAAATCATTATAAACTTTTGAATTTAATCATAATAACTTTTAAAATCACACATACATGATACATGTTATTTTGATATATTGACAATGTAAAATTTTTAACATTAAAAGTCTGTCAAAATCAAAATTAAACTCATAAACGAGGTTATTGAAAAACAAAATATAAATTAAATGAACAATATTTTAGGAAGAATATGAATATACATATATAGTAGAACTTATTGAGTTTTTCTTATATACTTAGAATTTGATTATGTCTTTCGTTTTGCCTCTTTGTTGAGGACTTGAGGCCTTTATGTATTCGTTCGATTGTTCTCTTTGGGTTGGAGTACTCCTTGTACTCCCCTCCCTCTTTATATATATAATTTTCCTATTAATTTTTTTAAAAAAAATCAGAAAACATTAAAAATTAATAATAGTTGTTTTGGTCTCAAGTCCATAATATTGTATTTTTGATGTATCGTCTACTTTCAGTTTTTTGTTCAGAGTTCTCATAGTTTTGTGATCTTTTGTAAAAAGAGTTTCGTTGCATTGAAGAGTATGTGTTGTTCCTAAACTATCTCTAGTCTCGGTTCTCAAATAATGTGTTCCTTTTTGGTGTGTCTTGATGACACGTTGTCATTACGTAATTTTTAAGACTTATTTTAACAGTTTGATAGAGTTCTGAGGCAATATGAGGCAACCAGGGGTGTGAAAAGCAGAAATATATGAAGAACTGAAAGAAGCAAATCGTGGCACAATTTTACTTAGCCGTGACACGATTTTGTGACTAAAATGCATGTTTAATTCTGCCTATTTTATCGTGTCACAATTTCTTGAAGCGTGGCACGATTTTGAAGAAGGATCTGGAAGAAACCTAGGTTAAGTAACAAACCGTGACACGATTTTCTGAGGCGTGGCGCAATTTTGACTTCAGTAAATTTTTCCTATTTAAGCTAAAGCCAGTTCCAGAACTAAGGGTTACGATTTTGGAGAGCAAAAGTGCGATTTTGAGACCTGAAGAATACTGAAGGGGCGATTTCATCTTCCTTTTACCAGTTCATGTATGTTTTAATTCTTCCATTGATTATGCTATTTGTAAACTCAATTATGAGTAGCTAAATCTCTTAGAGATTAGGTCCGAGATGAATCTATGTAACCCTAATTGAAACATGTTGCTGTGAAACTATTTATTATGAATGACAATCTAGTTGTTATTCAATTCAATTGTTCTTAATGCTTTTTATATCCTGATCAAATATAAACATGAATTCGTAAGAATGAATGACTACTGACCATAGTTTTCTACTTAGACCTAAGTGAATTGTTCAAATAAACATGGTTAGTCTAGGAATGGATAATCGTTTATTTGTGATATTAGGTTAACGTTCGTAAAACCTTCAAAGATTATTAGACCACCTAAGAAATTAGGGGTTGTAGTTTGAGAAGAGGGTCCTAAGTTAAAAGATTGATTATGGCTATTTTGTTAACTATCGTGAAACTAGAGAATCATTCATAAGAATAGGTGCAGTGGACCAATTAAGGGAAACAGAGGATTCGAAAGACCTGATCTCATCTCTCTCCATATTTTCTTAATCAATCTTTATGTTCTGTTACTTGATTTCATAAAATCAAATCAAATCAACTGCCTAGTGGTAACAAATATAACCCTTACACATCCTAAGTAATAACGTGATTTAATTATTGAGATTAACACAGTCCTTGTGGGAACGATCTTATTTTATTACTTCAATAAATTTTGGTACACTTGACAAACATTTACCATGTCTGAACAATAATCCTCAGTCGAGACTAAAGAGGTAAAAGTTCTATTAGGTGTCGTTCGTGGCTTAGACATTATTTTTCACACATGGTGCCAATGTTTTGACCTTCGGTCCATCACACACCACCTTTATGAGGTATTGTACACTTTGTGTCTTTTGTGTGAGCCCTCACAGTTGTTTTCTTTGTAAAAAGGCGTCTCAATTAGGTTGAAAAGTGTTGATGTTATTTACAAACTATCATTATAACCCTGATTCCTCAACAAAGAGAGATTTGCGCATCGAAACAATATTAATTAAAAACAATATTATTCTTCAGATTAAATATGTTTTAAATCTCTATAAATATATCAATTTTTTTCGTTTTAGTCCCTTTAAATTTTTTCTTCGACTTTTAGTCCCCATAAATTTTCCATTTTCACTTTTGGTCTCTCCTTTTAAGTAAACTCATATGTAAAATTCATATTTTTGAATAAAATTTTGCATAAAAGTTTATAATATTTAAGAATCTCTCCAAAAAAAAATTAGAATTTTTTAAATTAATATGAATTATATATTTTTTGCGGTTAAAAATTCATATTTAATTCATGTTTTGTTAAAAAATTATAATTTTTGTTGGAAGAGATTTTTACGATATTGTACACATTTCTGTACAATTGCATTAAAACATACACAAGTAGATTTAAAAATAGAGACTAAAAGATATGATGAAATTTTTTCTAGGAACTAAATGTCGAAGAAAATTTTTATAAGGATTAAAACGAAAATTTGATAGATTTATAAAAATCTAAAACATATTTAACTCTATTTATTAACTAGACAGGATTGCCAGTCTCAAAAGGCTTTGTATTTGTATGCGTGACCTTTTTTTACTAAATATACTTTTAAAAAGCATTTCTTTTATTTATTTTAAAAATAAGAAAAAACTAGCCTAGTCTAGAGTGAAGTAGACTCAATAATAACCCTAAGGGAGAATTACATTCATCTCCCTTAAGTTTTCATTAAATGTCACAAACACCCCCTCTAGTTTTAAACTTAACATTCACCTCCCTTAATTAACTTTCTAATCAACACAAACCCCCTTTTTTGTTTAACACCGTTTGTCAACGTTAAGTTAAGAGGCTACATATATCAACGTTAAGTAAAGGCTGTTCTCGATAGAAGAAGGACAAGAAGGCAGAAACTAATATTCATTAATGAATCTCGCAGAATCTCCTTTTTTTCGTCTATAACCGATGTATGATTTCCTATGTCCCTTTTTCCTTTATTTTATTCTGGGGTTCTATATTTCAAATCCCTTATTCAGTTGGGAATCTATTGTCAATATTGTGTTTGGGAAGATATGGTTTCATTTTTATGAAGAGTGTGTTGTTGTGAAAATTCAATCGTGGCCTTCTCAAAAATAAAAATGAGTAACGTCATAGGAACAAGGTAGTTTGTCCCACTGTTGTAAATTGCTACTGGAATCTAAAATTATTTGACCATTGTAGTTTGTCTTGGCAATTAGTCAAGATCAAGATACTTATCAGTGATGATCTATTTTATGAAACTAACCAACAACATGAAGTAATGAGAAAGGAAAGTTGCATGTTACAGTGGAAAAGCCATGAAAGTATACATTTAAAAGAACAAGGAATCGATGTTGATTTCATGAGAAAGAAGAAAGCTAGACATGGTCGGAATTGTCATAAGGAGAATACTAGAACAAGAACAGGCTGGAAATGTCATTTGTGTTTCTTTATTAATGATAACTAACGGTGTTAACCTAAG
>Ga0228710_1001249_pt1 | contig 37452 bp, 29 predicted proteins | sample MedpolnodulmetaG_FD_177995 | JGI IMG/M metagenome (GOLD analysis project Ga0228710, IMG submission 177995) | Root nodule microbial communities from Medicago polymorpha collected in Santa Monica, California, United States - pink nodules | ecosystem: Host-associated > Plants > Roots > Nodule...
CACGGGTTCAAGTCCTGGAAACAGCCTCTTGTGTAAAAAACAAGGTAAGGCTGCGTACAATACACCAAATGGTGGGACCCCTTCCCGGACCCTGCGTATGCGGGAGCTTTAGTGCACCGGGTTGCCCATTGTTCTGTATCTTTTGTGATATCCTTCAACTCCATTCCTCAATATTTACCTCAAAAGTTGGTGCCACAAGACTGTTGGCTCAATGATGATACAATAGTTTCCTGTTTGTTCAGTAGTAGTGTTACTTATTGAAAATTTTGGTTACAAAGCTTTGGTGTGGAACAACTGTGCTGTTATCTTAAGAAAATGTAAATCAGTTGTAGGCTAAAATTTTATAGTTCATTGCAGAACTAACTTTTCTAACCTGCAATTTTTTATTTTATTTTATTTTTTTTTAATTTTTATCATCTTTTCTTACCTGAAACTGCGTATTCAGATACCATCCTTCTTCATCCGCAAGCTAGTTACGCAGGTGTTTTCCTTCATCAATATGACGCTATTCAACAGGTAAAAGTAAAAGGTGATAATTATTAGACAAGGTTTTTGTGGCCTCAAATCTCTAACGTTCTCTATTTATTTTAATCTTCCCATAATCTCTTTCAGTCTTCTTTTGCGGCGTGAATGTTGTACTTTCTCAAATGGTGAATATGTAAAGTCTGGTCTCGCAGAACTAGAGAAATGGATAGTTAATGCGAATGAAGAGGTAAACTAAGCTTGGTAATGCTATTATTCATTATTTTAGTTTCAAATTTTAACTGTGCTTCTAACAATATAAAATCATGTGATCCATGTAATTGACCTCACCAAGTGAGAAAAGACTTTAACGAGGTAGTTCTGAAATGCAGTATGCAGGAACATCCTGGCATGAGCTGAATTATATAAGACAAGCTGTTGGGTTTCTGGTATAAGCACTACTTTAGTTGTACTTTTGATTATCTCAATTAACACTGCTATCTCATATTTATGCTTTTGTTTGTTTGAAATATTCACAGGTAATACATCAGAAGAGGAAAAAATCTTTGGAAGAAATTAGGCAGGATCTTTGTCCGGTATGTTATCATCGTATCGTATAATCTGTTGCAACATCATTTGTATACACATCTATACTGAATATCTTTCCTGTGTCAAATAATTTGAAGTTCCGCCATGTTATGAAGATGCTTGAAAAATTGAAACTAACATTTTTTTTGGCTTAACACGGTTCAAGTGGAAAATCTCTGGGAGATGTGTGAGGAAAGTTTCATGATATAAAACCTGTATTTAAATGTCAATATTTACAGTCCCCGTGAGCTTAGCTCAGTTGATAGGGACAATTCATAATATATGCAAGGTCCGGGGGCCACCACCAAAAAAAAATGTCAATATTTACATAGTCATATAGCACATTATTTGTTAAATTAAGGAAATTTCATTTGTAGTCCCTCTTGTGCCTCACTCATAAGGATACAAGAGAAACTGTTGTACTAAGATTTGGGGAGGGGAATCGGATTGCATGTTTGGTCCTTGGTCACAATAGTGATCTTTTCACCTATTTATTTTCTCTCCTTATATTGTCTAAGGTGTTTTATTTTTCTCCTAACACGTTTCTAGCACAATTCGCTAACAGGCATTAACTGTGAGGCAAATCTATCGAATTAGTACCATGTACTGGGATGACAAGTATGGAACCCAGAGTGTATCCAACGAGGCAAGTGATGTCATAAATTTATTTAAAATACTATTGTGATTGTAGTTTCCATATCTAGTTTTAAACTTCATATGATGGACAGGTAGTTGGTGAAATGAGGGAAATTGTGAGCAAAGACAATCAGAGTTTGACCTCAAATTCGTTCTTGATGGATGATGACATGAGGTACTCTTCTTTCCCCCATCCAATTTCTTTTCAGTTTCTTTTATTTTTAGCAAGTTATTAGTGTTATTGTTGCCATATCTTAAGGCTTTGTTTGGAAGTTAGAAGATAAAGGAAGGGGAGAACATTAGAGGGGAAGAGTGGAAGGAGAATACTATCCAAAGTCACCTTCAACGGAGTTTTGAGTTCTCCAATCTTGGAGGGTTTTGGCTATATATAGAAAAATAAACTCTCATAGGTTGGGGACTAGACTCCCGTCTCCTTCCCTTTTAATCTTTTATCCTTGTTAAGAGTCTCACATTGGATGGGATATGGCCTGGACATGTGTTCATAAGTGAGGACAATCCACTTACAATTGGTTTTGTAATGTTGAGTAAGCCCCAGCCCCAATTCTAAGATGGTATCAAAGACTCCAGGTCACACTCCAGATATCCAGTCTTGGGGAGGGAGGGAGGGTTAAGAGCCCTACATTGGAAGAGATATGACCTAAACGTGTGTTCAGAAGTGAGGACAGTCTTCACCTTACAAACCGGTTTTGTAAGGTTGAGATAGGCCCAACCCAAATTCTATGAATCCTCAAAGCCTCCCATGCTTTCCCGTCCAAACTCCAAAATAAAGCCTAAAGCAAGGTTGATTTCATTTTTTATATATAAATTTCTAGTTTTTTTTTTTTTTAGTTGTTTTTGAATGTAATTCTGAAAGAGAGCTAAATCTAGTGGGTTGATTTGGTTTTGCCACTGTCATGTGTAGATTATTTTATGGATGTATGTATAATGTTTTCACAGGACATATATATGGGGTTTACATTTGCTTTTGACCTTGGTCTTAACTCTTAACCTTCAATGTTTTGTGCAGTATTCCTTTCTCGGCTGAAGACATAGATATGGCGATCCCTGCTGTGAATACTGATGATATTGAGCTCCCAGCTTTCTTGAATGAATATCCTTGTGCCCAGTTTCTTGTTTCACACGAGTAATAATGGATTTATAATTGCAAGATTGTTTCCTTCATTGATTTACAACCTGTAAAATGGCACACAGCCTGAAATGTTTCCCTTCGCGTCGACAGAAAATCTTGTTCTCCTCAAATTTTTCTGCTGTCAATCACTTTGTTTGCCAATCATGATATTAATTACCAAAGGAGATGGAATAAAAAAGGTTATCATGGTTTGATTGTAATTTTTCCGTAAATTACATTATTAGGCCAACAATTTGTAATTATCCAAGAATAGATTACTCAGTCTAGGAGATTCACTTGCTGCTTCTATTATTATGCAGCTCATCTTAGGTATGTTTATTGTTGGCATTTCAGTTATATTATTTATAGGTATGCAATTGCAAACAGACAGAGCCTTTGGCTTAAGAAACTAAATATTATCATTCATGGATGTACATACTGAACTTCTTTCTTTCAGAGTTACAAATTTATTTATATTGTAACTTTTTAACCTTCTGCTGGTGGTGCCCTTTTTGTTTAAAAACTTGATCAGCTAGACACAACTTCGTCATAAGAACCTTTTTCAAGTCTACGCAAGTTTTTGTTTTGTTTTTGGTTTTTACCAATGTCTACGCAAGTATGTAACCTTGGATGATATGATCATTGTTTTAATTGTCACAATTTATTGCCGACAATTAGATGACAGACAGCGATGCTTTTTTGGTTGGGAAATTGGCAATACATCCACACTGCTTGTTCAAAATTGAATTACGATATCGGTCGATAGGCCGTTAGTAATTTCCAAAGCACTGGTTAGGACAGAGATCAGACAAAAGTGTACAATTTCACTCCAAGAATGATGCGGGTTAGCAAACTTCATTGCCTTGACGTATGTTTCTCTTAAAAAATTGAGCAACTCAATTGTCAATGCATTAAGTTGTATCCTAAAGGGACATTTTGTGGTAGAGACGGTCTGCGAGCCCAACACCTATTAGATGCATTGTGTGGAGAAGGTTGTGGCTAGAGATCTCTTATGTGTTATCACTTTAGTGGTTAACCTATGGTTAGGAGGAGGATGTCCCTTGAGTTTGGCAGAGTTTGTAGCTTCTGCACCTTTGACACCATTGTTAAAGCCTGATGGTGGGATACGCCCTATTGTAGTTGGTACTATTTGGAGGCGTCTGATATCCAAAGTTGCTATGAAAGGAGTTGGTAAAGATATGACTAAATATCTCAATAACTTTCAATTTGGTGTTGGGGTCTCAGGTGGGGCGGATGCCATTTTGCATAGTGTCAACAAGTTGTTGAACCTGCAACATGAAGATGGTTCCTTGACTATGCTTACAGTAGATTTTTCGATTGCTTTCAACTTGGTAAACAGGTCGGCATTGCAACGTGAGGCGAGATTGAGATGCCCATCTATTTCTTTATGGGTTGAGTTTCTTTATGGACAGACAACGAGATTATACCTTGGTGATGGTCATATTATGTCTGCTACTAGAGTGCAACAAGGCGACCCATTAGGACCACTCCTTTTTGCTCTTGTAATGCACCCTCTTATTCATCAGGTTAGAGATAGTTGCAAGCTTCTTCTTCATGCTTGGTACCTCGATGATGAGACTCTTGTAGGGGATTCAGAGGAGGTGGCTAAAGCTTTAGACATCATTCGGGTTGTTGGGCTAGAATTGGGCCTTGAATTGAATATTCGTAAGACTGAGATCTTTTGGCCTTCATGGAGGGGCTGTTAGCCGAGATAAAGGTTTTATTGAGGGGTTGGCCATGAAGAGAGCTTCCAGGGCTGCTGAGTTAATGCATCTTCTTCCTCAGTTACGGGATCCTCAGAGTGAGCTTCTTCTACTTCGATTGTGCATGGGTATTGCGAAACTTTTCTTTGGCTTAAGGACGTGCCAACCGATTCACATGGAGGAGGCGGCTATGTTGTTTGATAAAGAGCTGCGTGAAGCGGTTGAGGACATTGTGGTTGGTGGAGGTCCTTTCTTTGGGGACCTTCAATGGAGGATGACTTCTTTACCTATTAGGTTTGGAGGGTTGGGTTTGCACTCAACATTAGAGGCTTCTTCGTAGGCTTTTGTGGCTTCTAGGGCACAATCTTTGGTGCTACAAGATCATATTTTGAGAGATAGTGGGTTATGTGGCATGAATTTGGATTTTGATAATGCTTTGGATGGTCTTCATGTTGCGATTCCAGATTTTGATAATGCTTTGGATGGTCTTCATGGTGCGATTCCAGATTTTGATGTTAGTAGTTTTACTAGAAAAGACACCGTCCCTCCTAAAACATAACATGTTTTGGCGAGTGCTCTTTTTAGTAAAAGTGTTCAGGATATGGAAGTTAAGTTTGACATGACCACGAGACAAAAAGCAATATTTGGATGTTTGCAAGCAGCACATGCTCAGGATTTTCGTCTAGCTATCCCGATTGATGGGTTAGGTCAGCATATGTCACTAGTGGAGTATCGTACTATCCTTAGATATCGTCTTATGATTCCGTTGTTTTCTATTGACGAGGTGTGCCCTGTTTGTCGTAAGGCGTGTTTGGATACTTTTGGGGAGCATACCGTTCATTGTAAGGAGCTTCCCGGCTTTAAGTACAGACATGACTTTGTTAGTGATGTACTTTTTGATATTTTCAGACGAACGGAAATATCAGTGAAGAAAGAGGCGCCTGTGAACTTCCTGACTGACCCACTAGATAGAAGATCAACACTTAGGCCTGCAGACGTTATGGTGTACGGATGGGTAGGTGGAAAACATGCTTGTGTAGACTTGACTGAGGTTTCACCACTTGTGGGATTAGGTGTCGAACCTTTTACCGTAGGACAGGCGGCCCTAAAAGCTGCATCAAGCAAAGTGGCCAAACATGAGAAACCGTGTTCTGACAATCAACATGCTTTTATACCATTTGCTTTTGACACTTTCGGTTTCCTAGCACCAGAGGCCGTTGACCTTCTACATAGAGTTCAAAAGGTCATGCATAGCAATGTCATGTCTCCTAGGTCCATGAATGTTGTATTCACGAGGATTGGTTTTGCCATCAAAAAAGGTCTAGCGGCACAGCTTATTGCCTGCTTGCCTTCTATTCAAGTGTAAGTAGTGGTTTATATATATGAAATTGTTCTCAATCTAGAGGGAAAAAAAAAAAATTGTCAAGTTAGTTTCATTGAATGAATCTAAAATTAGTGAGCCCGTGGAAGGGGAGCCAGGTGTGTGAAGGTTGATAAATGATTCAAAAAATACAAATTCTAACATCTGTGTATGACATTTATCCATTTCAAAACCTCCATGAACGTGTTACTAGCTTTCTTAAGGTTCTGAAAAATGACCAATTACAAACAACAAAAACAATTACAGTGACATTAATAGTAAGTGTTATTGAGTTAGTGCTTACATGGCCTGCCACATCCAATGACAGTTGCCTTAAAATAAAAGATTTGGTCATCTATCATTGGTTTCTTGTGCAATTACAGCTCACTTAGAGATAAATATTACGCAAGCAAAGATATTCAACCAAAGAATTCGAGTCATAGTTGAATTATTTAGTTCACTGAGATAGGTGGGCTGCTTCAATCTTGGAGATCAGCCAGTGAGAATGATTACCAATCTGAAAAATTATCTTTATTAGGAGAGATTGGACTGGAACTTGTACTAGGCACTTGATTTCCTTGAAGAGGTGTAGTAGACCTCGAATTTGAGCTTGAAGTTGATTCCTCGCTGGAACAACTACTGCTGTCATAGTTCATTGCAAATGCAAGAGCCACATCACTTCGATTCGAGCTTATGGTTCTCTTAGAAATGCCACCATTGTTACTTCTTAAAAGGAAATTTGTATTCTTCTCCCAAATATGATTCAAGGCCATCAAATTTCTACGTCTCCTTGTGTAAGCATTCTCTGGTTTTGCAATGTCTTTGGCAGATTGTGAAGAGACTGCGTCCGCTAAACTCATGAAGGACTTAGACTTGCCATCATAGAACTTTGAGACGCCCCTCCTATCAATCAACATGATAACTCCAACCATCAAACACTAATATGCACATACTGCTATTTAATTTGAAAAGTTGCATGATCAGAAAATTTCACACAACGTGAAATGTTGACAATATATAGTTTCAGTTAAACTCCCAAAATTTACATCACGTTAGTTTAATTTCAGAGTATAAACAGAAACATAAATAACTTCAATTTAAACTCAATATTAACTAAATAATAATACGAAATCGTCTTTGTGATCTGAGAAAGGTAGTTAGATAGTGTACCTGATGGGCAGAAACTGTTGGAGTGAGTCCATCATGTTCAATGGTTCATCATAATTATACGTACTCTCAGCCTCATCATCATCGTCGATGCCCCTGCATTCAGACGCATCTCTGTCCTTCCCGATGGACGATGTCGTTGAAGATGAACACTGATCATCCTCATCTTCACTCTCTAACAATGCTGATATTTTTTCTTCCTTTCTCATCTTATCCAAAACGCAGAAATTAACAACCATTTAGACCAACTCAAAAAAATCACATCAAGAACTAGTTTTATAAATGAGAAAGAGTAATAGAGAAATGGATGAAGAAACGGATAGAGAGACAACACAACATTGAGGACTTTCTTTATTTGTTTCGCTATTTACAATTCCAAATATTAATTTTCTAACAAAAATATTTATGTTAGGCTTAATTTAAATGCCTTGTATAGACCGCAATATAACTATATATTTTTTATGAGCTAGTAACACTCTTTCTATCTATCTTTCTCGAATACTCCTTTATATATCACTTCTTTTGAAATTATGAAACTAAATAAGTTTTATTGCATAGATAAAATATAATAACACTTATTTGGATATACTCCCTTAGGTTTTAATGGCAAGTAAAAATATCTAACCTCAAATCTCCCATAAAAAAAAGAAATCTAACCTCAAACCAAAAAAAGATGTGCATTTTTAAAAGTGTCATATTGACAAAGACTTGTTTCATGAGAACCAAAAAAAGACACTGAAAAAATAAAAGATATGTCAATTTAAGTGTGATGTGATTAAATATAATAAAAGTAAAAAAATTTGTTTTTTTTAGCAATACCTTTATTCTTAACAAAAATAATATACATTTATTATTTTTGTTTGTACATGAGTATTGAGGGAATAGAAATACAAGGGATGCGGATATACCGAATGTCACTGAGGAACCGTGCAATCAATCAATTAATGAAATGAAATTGAAGGATACCGGTGAGAGAGAGCCTAGCAGTAGCAACGTGTATCTCTTCACAACCTATATCCCACTCAACCGCATTTTCTAGATTAATTAAGGTACCCTGTCCTTGTCAAAATATCAATGGAATATTTTGGATCAAATGGTAAATTATTTAATTCTTCATTCAAATTGTACTGTTTCCTTTTATGAAAAAAAAAAAATATTTTTTTTTTTAAAGAAATAGAACATGTGAGCTCCACTTAATAACAAATTGTCGAAGATTGTATTTATCTCACGGTCAAATTTCGATTACCATAAACTTTTTTTTCCTGAGAACCGAAGGACTAAAAAATAAATAAATAAATCATGTAGAATTTTGAATTAATTTTAGTTCTATTAGCACTAAAATAACGTTGTCTCTTTCCTATAGTGTATGATGATGGATGAGATGTACTAAATCATATAAGATTGAGGGATAGGTTTTAAAGACTTTTAATGATTACCATAAGCACTTATGGGTGGTGTATGGTCGTAGCATACACTAGATGGAATCACCTATATGAGTGTCAAGTGGGGCCGCTTGCATGAGACCGTGGCGGGTCACTAGAGCACTCATGAATATCAAGCACGCGCACGGCCTATTAGCGCACAATCGCGTAACAACAAGAATTGTGGGGGTGTAATGTGATTGTGAGACCTCTTGCATACAACAAGTGTCTTGGGTTCCATAGCTTGCTAAACCAATTCATTGTGTGTTAAGCCTCATTAGTCTAGGACGGGTTCCATAGCTTGCTACACTGTTCCGATGCATTACATCTACGATGTTTACCCAGAAAAACTATTTTTAACATTTTATTTTAACTTTTGAAATATGTGGGGGATTGTTGTAAATTTTGAGTGTATTTCAAAAGTTTCAAATATTTTATGTCCCTCACTTTCTATGGTTTCTTGGGTTTCATCATTCCAGTGTTTAACAGATTCGAGCTGTTCTGTCACCTCTGATATGACTCATATAAGAGAAGAACTTGTTGTATCCTGTGAGGATATACACTTATGAGGCGGATAAATCCCTAAGGACGGTGACTTCATCACGCATCAGGTTATATAACGACTTACTATTTTGCAGGTCATGATTTCTTGTTTGATTACTTCACCGTTACCGACGTCAAATCACCGCAATTTTAAGAAAGATAAATTTACCTATTATCCCTCTTGTTTATTCTCTTTAATATTTAATTGATGCTTTTATTTATATGATATTATTATTATTTATAGAGATAATTTGTTCCTAATTTTACAGCACACTGTTGACAAACACCTTGTCTACTTCTTCTTCACTTTTAAATAATAATCCATCTCAAATTTCATCTTCTTCTCAAGTGACTGTTTTTGCACTACATATTCATATTGGTTCTTACCCATCTTTTTTTTTTATCTGCAGAATTATTATCTTTTAAAGAATTGAAACTTGATGATGGATGTAAAAATCGATTATCAATCTCAATGTTGACCAAGTTTTTTGAATTTTCGGTTCAATTTGGAACCCTAAAATACATTCTTCCCCTTTTCTAAATGTTCATTCACGCCGTCCCCTTTCTTCTTACTTCTCAGTTCTCGTGGCTTGTCTTCCTTTTTTATACTTTTAATTAAATAATAATAGTATTAATAATTACAAAACAATTATTTTATTTGAATTCTTTTAATAATTTAAATTTTTGTCTTGTAGTGTGCCACATGATGGAAAATAATTATTTGAATTTTTTTTAACAGTGCATTAATAGAGGGACAAATAACAAATTATTTACAAACTGTATGGACCTAAACCAAATAAAAAAAGCGTAGAGACCGATGCAAAAAACTGATGAAAGTGCATGGACTAATTACACATTTAAGCCTGATTTTTAACTTAAGGGACCAAAATGAAAGAAAAAAGACTTAGGAGACCAAAAAACAATCTAAAATAATTTAAAAGACCAAAAATATAATTTAACCTATATAAAATTACTTAAATATAAACAAGTTGAAATAATTTTTTATTTTTAAAAAAGTATATAGAGCTGCCCTTAAGCATTATTCCTAGCTCCACCGTTGTCCGCTATTGAATATAAGCAAAAAATATTAATATTTTTTTGGTCTTGTATATAAACAAATAATTTTTCTATCATGTGCAAACTCGAATAAATTAAAAAGTTAAAAGTAGTAAATTTATCTTCAAACTTGTACATTTTATATTAAATATATAATTTTACAATAAATAATTATTGTTTTAAATAAAAAAATTACCAATTTTAATTGTCTTAACGTATGCAATATTATACAGTATGGACAAACCCATTGATAAGTGCCAGAAAGTAGTTAATTTCATGTTACATTTAAGGCACTTATGTTACTTGTTTCACAAGTTATCTAGGGAAAAGCCGAGAGAAAAGTGATAATTGCCCTATTACGCTTTATTTACGTTTGATAAACAATGCACAATATATGCAAGGTTCAGGGTTTGAACTAACGATAAACAAAAATACTTACGTTTGATACTACATCACCCATAAACGTCCTCGTGAGTTTAGCTCAGTTGGTAGGAACAATGCACAATATATGCAAGGTTCAGGGTTTAAACTCCAGCCACCACAAAAAGAAAACCATAAACAAAATAACTGTCTTTAAGTCTTTACCTCTATTAGTGATGCGTAATCAAATATCTTTCAATTTTATAAGTTTTATTTTCCAATAACTCTTTAATTCTCATGAAACAATTTTCTATGAGGGAAGAATTTAAGTCATTTTTTATGCATTTGTTTGTCAAAATCATTGTAATTCTGGGAGCTGAAAGCAAAGAAAGGGAAGAATTCAATTGTTCAGGAAAAGTACCATCGGGCGCCGAAATGAAGCATTCGGGAGCCGATTTGGAGCTGAAAAGAATCAGAAGAGCAATTTGATTCGTAAAAAATTGGGCCCCGAATTAGACCAATCGGGCCCCGATTTTGACAGACTGGGGACACTTTTTGGTGCATTCGAGCACCGATTTTAAGGGCTTGGAGGCCAATTTTGAGTGGCCTATATATAGAAAAGTGTATTTTTGACATAGGGGTTCACAATTTTAGAGAGAAAAAGCATATTTGGAGCGGAGGCTTTGTAGATTTGGAGGGAGACCATCACAACTCATGGTCAATTATCCAATACATGTATGAATCCTTGTTTTTATGTGATTTATCTTGTACTTTAGCGATGGGTAACTACTTCTCTTGTGGTTAATCTTGAGATGAATCTGATGTAATCCTATGGGAACCCTAATTTGTTGAACTCCTTTGAATATCAATGAAAGTCTAGTTTTAATTCATATTACTTTATGTTTAATGCTTTTTGTAAGTTTATCATCGACTACTAACCCTAGCTTTATGAATATGCAAATTGATCTTAGAGATTGAATGATCACTAACCCTGGCTTTTGACTCTGACATAGGTAATAAGTTTAACCTAAGTAATCAAGGTAGAGATAGATCATTATTAGGTTATGACATAGGGATTAACGTTCTGTTAAAACCTCCAACGGTTTCGAATTCACTTAAGAGATTAAGGGGTTGTCACTTGCGGGGAGAATTCTAGGTCAAGAGATTGGGTAGAATTACTTTGTTAATCTGTCATTGAATTAGATGATCATTGATTGCATTAGGAGTGCGAATTACCATAGGAGGACTTCGGAAGATTTGAAGGACTTAACCATACTTCTCTCTAATATTCTTAAAATCAATTTTTATTGTTTTATTTACGTTTACTTTATAAAAAACCATTCCAACTGCCTAGGGCAATCAATATAAATTTTATACATCCTTTTTTAATAATGAAATTGCTGAGTAGAAGTTAACAATAGTCCTCGTGGATACGAATTTATTTATTACTTCGATAGTTTTGGTTCACTTGCCAAATCTCTATCAGACACTTTTGTGATTGCTCTATTTATTTTTTTTTTTTAGAGGAAATTGCTCTAATATTTTGTTATGAGATCAAGAAGATTAAATGCATTTGACAAAAATATTTATTTAAAAAAACTTATTCTTTTTAATAGATATAAAGTTGGTAATGTTTATTACAAAAGTACGTACTTGTAAAAAGAGTCCCCACGAGCATAACTCAGTTGGCAAGGATATGCATTATAATATGTAGGGGATGGAGTTCGAATCTCGAACATTCCACTTATTCACCTTAAAAAATGTGAATTCTAGCCACTAAACTACTTGAAAAGAAAAGAAAAAAGTACTTGTAAAAAGAGACCGATGAAGTAGATAGGATGATGAGGGTGAAGCTTATCCATAAACATAATGAAGAAGGTGTTTGTGTTACTAGTAGGTAGGGCTGGACAGATTGGGCCGACCCATCCAAAACCAGCCGGCCCGCGAGCAAAAAATGAGCAACGGGCAGGGCGAACTGGTTCGGCGGGTTCAGGCGGGTTACTGGTTCGGTTATGGTTGGTTAGTAATGGACAGAAACGGATGCAAAGAAATGATCCGTCGGAACCTGTAAACCGACCGAAGCTACAAATACCTATACATACATTTCACTTGCATATGCCAGGTAACAACTTTATCACTTGTATCCTTTATCATATGTTATCACGTGTGTTGTCTATTTTACTATCACAAAGCTATTTATTTTTATTTTATGTTTTCTTTCTCACACAAACAACAAGTGCCATGGTCCTTGCATCTTATCTTTCAAAAAAACAAAATGGTACTGGCATCTTTTCTCTCTCAAAAGTAAGAGACGTACGCTTTCTCTTTTTTCTTCACAGTTCCAACGAAAGAGATACTCACCATTTCGTGAGAGGATCATCTATTCATGCACATCATTAAATAAGATCTCTATTGGAAGAACTAAGAAGTGTTGGAACTAAAAGAAGCATCGCGAATTCCGATCTGCATAAGCAAAACTACGAGAAGCGTCATGAAATCTGAGTGTTGAATCTGATTTTTTCCCTTCTTGAATATGATTTTATTAGATGTTTTTCCCTTTAATCTTAAACTGTCCAAGTCCGACCGAACCAACCGTTCACACCGAGAAACTGACATCGCTGTAAACCGAATCTGGAACGGACGAAGATGGGGCCTGTAATGTCAACCGCGGTTAACGGTAGATTGAAGTTTTGAGCCCGAACCCCGCCCGAACTCGTCCGCTGTCCACCCCTACTAGTAGGTAGGTGGGACCAGTTTGGAAAATTGAGGATAAAATGTTGCAACGTCCCCATTCCGAGACACTAAATAGGTTTATGTCTCCCTCTTGCTCCCTAATTTCCCCGCGCTTCAAATATTAACCTAACCATATCGTACGTGCCTTGCTATCCTTTTTTTTTTTGGTTACATTTTTTTAAAACATAAAAAAACTCATCAATTGTTTTTATCTTTAAATCCTTAACAGATGTCTCAATGACACTTTTTAACAAGACCATAACAAAACAATAAAACACACAAACATTAAATAAATAAATAAAAGCAAAAGTATGGAAGAATATAAAAAGCAAAAGTGATTCTTTGTAAAGTTAAAACTATAAACCAACGTGCATCTATAAAGTCCTAACGTCAACGACAACTTTGAGGTGGTGCAAGACTAAAATGTCAGGGTGCGTACAACATAGATAAACTATGATAACTGAGTGAAAATTTTAAAATTCAGGGTGTGCAGGCATGCAGGTGCATACCCTCATACATAACTGCCTCATTAAATGTCGGTCATCTTTCTATTTGTTCTTTTGTTTGATTTCTTTTTCTTTCTCTATTGGTTTTTCGATTTTATTTCTCCTCTCTCTATTGGCTCTTCTGTTTGATTTCTTCTCTCTATTAGATGTTTGTTCGATTTGGTTTAGTTTGAGATGATTTCTCTTTTCTGTTTGCTCCTCTCTATGATGGTTACTCACTTTAGTTGGTTGCTCCTCTCATTTGGATATGCCATCATTTGGGTTGGTTTATTTTTAAAGTTAATTTGTAACGAGCTTAAGACTTGGTAAGATTTAGCTTGAGTAGTGTTAGAATATTAGATATTTTGAGGTTTTTTTGTCAAGCAGTCCAGTGGCTAGAAATTCATCCCTCAAGGTGAATAAGTGGGGGGAATCCGGAGTTCGAACTCCAACCCTTACACATCGCAATGTCTATATCAACTGAATTATGTTAACATGGAAAATTATTTTGAGTTTCTATGTTATGCTTTTCGCTTTTTTTTTTACAAACTCTTTATTTTTTGTTGTTGCATCGTGAATTTGAACAAGAGGTTTTAAATAATAAGCTATTGAGTTTATGCTGTTAGCTCCTTTATGTTTTTAATTTAGTAAAGTCCATTAGATATCACTAAATATTCATATAATACCATTTTGTATTCCGTACTTTTGTTCACTCTAACGAAACTCTGTTGGTTTTGTTCCCTCTTGTATATGATTCTCTATTTTGTTAACAGGAATCGCACTCTCACTCCACTTTTCGTGTGCTCAATCGTATTAGTTTAAATAAATTTTTATTGAAATGTGCTAATATATAATTACAATATTAATGAGATCAATTTATTTATTTTACCTATCTAAAAAAATTATTATTTGTTTTGACATGCTCGGGTGAAAGAATTGAGTGCATATTAGATGAAAATTAACACATTATCTTCTCTTATTTATTTTTCTTCGTTTATGACTCCAAACACGTGAGAAAAAGTATTTGATTATTCCTCTAAAAAAATATTTGATTTTTCACACGTCCAATGGGGGATGTAAGAAATTATTAGTGGATTGAGTAGATACACATAATTATTTAAAATAAAATGTGTTTTTAGATAGACAAAATGACAAAGTTATTATTAAGTCACACATATAAGTGGATGCGTCCGAGTTCGAACCCCAGTCATTATGTTTGGATATTGGTACGAAATTTTCACCACTGCAACACATTGTGAGTTCTCCCCTCCTAATCAAGTTTTTCCATACGAAAGAGTTAGGAATAGAACACCTAAAATTCCTTACCACTTGGACCAATTTATTATTGGTAAATAAAATGTTCTTTTTTTTTGGGGGCCTTAGATGAAATGGTAATCCACTGAAATTAAACTCACACACAACAGTGAGGTCCCGAGTTCGAACCCGGGTCACAACGCCCGGCCTTGCAATTTCGGCATTTGCAAGTTGAGCTAGGACTTCTAGACAAATAAAATGTTCTTTATCAAACACTATAAAACTTAAAAATATGAAGGCTGGAAAATGCTTGTATCATGGTTCACATATTTTACTTACCCATCTAATTTACTCAACAAGGCATCGATAAGATACATATTAATTACATATTCCAAATAAACATTGACCCACAAAAAAGCAAGTCTTGATTCATATATTTGACCTCCTACTATACTTATATATATATACACTAGTACTAATTTGTCTGGGTAATCGACTATTTGCTCATGACTAAATATGTGTCGAAGAATGTAGTTACGACCTTTAGTAAGGTCTCCCCTCTCAATAAACTATGTTGGGGTAATCACGTTAACGTGACATTAAGCTAAGTTGACCCAAAGAAGCAAGCTTTACTAGAGCACCAGTTGCAAGAGAATTAACATATGTGCAAGGTTCAGTCTTAGGTGAATCTGTACGATTATCATCGAATTTGTCATTGATGTCAGGTCCACCTACAATAGCTCCAGTTAGCTCATGTGGATTTGGTCCATCTCTTTTCAGCCATTTCGAAAAGCTCATAGGACAATTTATATCTTCGTTTGGTGACAACTTTGGCACTGAAGCACCTCTATGGTGAGCTTGTGTGGGTGGATTTTTCCCGAATCCTACCATGTATGATCTTCCTTCTGGGTTTTTCCCCAATATGTAATCCATCTGTTAACAAACCAAATATTAGAGAGAAAAGCTTCTCTAAATTTAATATATCTTACAGGTACAACATCATACTACAACGTTAGAAAATTTAATTTAAAAAATTGGAGACTGAAAAATAGAAGTATGTCTTGAATTTCGTCGCAGAGATTGCAAAATTTGAGATTAACTTCATTTTGTGAGCCTCCAAGTTTGTTTAATAATATAAAATTAATAGGTGGGCTATGGGTATAAATGGTGTATATGTACTTACTTGTTTTTTGGCAAAATCAAGGATATGAGATGAGTCAAATTCTTTGTTTCCACATTTAACTTTTTGTTTATATTTGGCAAGCAAATCACTGTATACCGTGAACAAGAAAGATGTGCTTGTAGCATATTGTGTATTGGCTCCATCTCTCATATGAATAAACCCACCTGCATAATCATCATATATATATATATATATAATTATAGATTATACATGTATAGATGACAATTAAATATAATCATAAATGTACATATATTTACCAGGAGACAAATGTATTTGGTGGTAAGGACTATCAGGAAGGACGGAGCATATGTAACTTTCACCATGTGCTTTAAATGTTTCAAGACCTTTTTGACCTTCAAAATGTAGTTGAGTGAGAAGAACTTGAACTCCAGCATATTTAAGATCCCAACTGAATTCTGCTACATTAGCACTAATTGATTCTTCTTGTATATATTTCATGTACATCGATTTCTTTGTTGCCATGTATAGCCAAGTTGCTGCCCACACCAATTCATCCTACATGATTCCAAACATTAATTCAGTCTCATATAATATAACACTAATTATTAAAGCTTAGTAAATAAGGAAATGTTGTTTATGAGAGTAATATAACATACGTTATAGCCTGAATAGGAGCAGTAGAAAGGGCATTCTCCATCATATGTTCCTTTATGTGATTTTGCCAACTCGAAAAGCTGCCAGGATATTGGTGAATAAAACAATTAGTTTTCATAATCCCATGTAACCAAAATACTATTGGCTATTTTCATGAAAAAATATCTCCTATGCATGTAACAAATACTTCAATTGGATTTAAATATAAGCAAAGGACTACATATATTCCTTCCATACCAATTTTGCTTTGTTGAGGAGACGACGAGCATATTTACGATCAGTATGTCTAAAAACAATGGAAGAAGAAGCCATAGCAGCAGCCGTTTCAGAAGCAATCTCACTACCGGGTGTGTTACTATCAATTACTTTAACCGATCTTTTTGTCTTCATTTTTTCTGGTGGAGCCCAACAATGATGATCTTCAACTGGGTCCCCTACCTCAACATATAATCTGTTTCTTCTAGAACTAGCTTTTAGAAAATAATCCGTTCCCCATTTGATTGCATCTTGAATATTTCCCATTTCCTTTGTTGCTTCAAATTCAGTTTTGTAAAATATTGCAGCCCATGATAATGTAGTCACAGTGAATGCCATTGGTAGCCCATATTTCACATTATCTCCTGCATCATAATATCCCCCAGATAGGTCGACCTACATTCAATTCAATAAAATCATGCACATTAGCCCAAATTATTCATTTAATGCATCTTTCAAGATTAAAATATGTTAGCGACGTATTTCATGTTTTTTTAGAGACGTATTTCATGTTTTTTTTTCTTTTTCTGTACACTTTTTTGTCGTTAATTCAACGTTTTATAGTAGTAATAATTCCATTTTATGAGAAAAAGAAAGATACATTAGCGAGTTTGCCGTCGTCGACAGCTGAGTCTCCTCTCCAAGGAACCCTGTTATTTGGAGGGAGTTTTCCTGATCTTTGTGCCTCTAAGAATATAAGGGATTTTGTGAGAGCCTCTTTATAATTAAATTGACCTTGTACAAGTATCATGCTTCCTTGGAACAAAGTAAGCCATGCTACAATGATTGCCCAATATACTCTTTTAGAATCCATGAGAATTACGCTAATAAAATTCAACCTTGTGAGAAAAGTGGTAGAAAGGTGGTGAGGTGTTGTGTTTGTAAGATGAAGCTCTCAAATGGAGTTTATATAGAATATATGTAATGTAAAGATTGGTAGCAAATTTTTTGATTTGGGTGTTGGTTTTATTTTGTGCGTTTTTGTGATGGCAGGAAAAGCAAGAGAGTATGCTTTAGAGGATGGAATGAAATGAAAAGGAAGAAACTAAGAGATGATTGTAAAGGAAAGAGGCCTTAAATCCTTTATTTATTTTGTGAATAGATTTTCCAACCTTCATTTGGAACCTAATTTACACATTACTATTCTCAATATGCGGTGGTTAGAACTAAGACGTTTTTGTTATCAACCAAAGATGAAATTGGTGAATCAGAATGCACTACATAAACCCTCTTGTTTTAATTTCAAAATCACCTAAAATAAACAAACAACAATAATTTGTTTTTTATGAAAGAACGGTTCTTATTATATCACCTAAAATAAACATCTATCCTTATATGGTCGTGTCTCATTTTATAACATGATTTGAGATTTTCCCAACTGAAAATCAAATATGCTAAACAATATTTTTATTTTCTTCGAAAAACGATCTTGTGTGCAGTGTGTCTTGTGTAGTAACCCTGTCCATATCAAATATCAAACTCTTTATTAATTTAAATATGAATCTGTTTTAGTCAAAGCATATAACTCTTTTATACAATTAGTTTCCACTTGCTGGCACAAATGAAGTTTTGTGCAAGTGTTCAAAAGATGTACGTTATGAACTCAACAATAGGGCAAGTAGCTAAGCTAGGTACAAAACTTACATAAGAATCTTCAATCAAACTACAAGTAAGCACACACACTAACGCGTCATAATAATTCAGCTTTCTCCGTCTCAATGTCTCATCAACAAGCTTGAATGTATTCTTCACAATCTTCTGATCAAGGGCAGTGGTCCGATAGATCTTGAATACACGGTCTGGAGCAGAGCTCTAGAAGTACAATTCCTCAAAAAATTTCTTCACAAACCTGTAGACAGTTTACCGAAGCGAATTAATTGTTTAGGTAAATGAAATCTTAACCACATCACTTGATTTTTACAAGGGTCGACATGAATGCTTTCATTAGTCAGAAATCAACTACTTTGCTTACTCATATGCATGCTCAATCTCTTGTTTCACGGTTGAAACTGGTTGACAATCTTTGAACCAGTCACATGCATTGAGTGGAACCTGCACAAAGATGATAGACTAAAAGTCTGAAATGAATGACAATAGATATTCTCCCATCAATGACAAAGTGTACAGGTATGTGTCGATCACTCTTACCTTCGAGGATCTTTTTCTCAAATATGTCAAACTTGTTTAAAAATAACATGAAGGATGGTTTCTGTCAAGAAAAGAAAGGGGCATCATCATTCACTGAGATAGATACAAATGTTCAATACTAAAATGGTAGAAAGCTTGTGTCATATACATGAGCAAACAGAGAAACTTTGGATAAACAACTGAATTAAGAGCTTATCATTTAAGTGCTTATGTATAAGCTATTTCTATAACAACAGATAAAATAAAATCAAGCTGCTCCATATGAGCTGTAAGCTGTTCTCATAAGCTATTCTGGAGAGTTTATAGAAATAAGCTGAAAACTGTTTATGGACATGCCATAAGTTGCTTCCACAAGCTCGCCTAAACAATCTCCCAAATGCTTGTACTATTCGATAAGCTCAAATAAACCAATCCAAACAGACGCTTAGTTGACACTAGAATTTACCGGGTAAATGTAGATGTTAGAATTTAAGAAGAGTGTACATGAAACCTCAAAACATGGTTGCTTAAGGATCCATTCAAAAAGTTCCTTGGTTTCCATCATTCTGTTCTTGCTGTCATCTTGAAAAAGTGTTTGATCCTACCTGGAAGGTACATAAAATTCAACACATTCGCTTATCATATCTCGTAAATACAATGCTCTTGCAAACAAGACATAATAGGTGAACAGGTTTGTCTACTCAAAGTCTTGGATGATACGAATCATTTGTTACCAATAATATGGCACACCAACATGCTTTTATAGTAGAACTAAACACCAAACATATACAATTACAAGACTAGAACGAAACATAATTTGCAGCCCTTTTTCAAGTCAAACATGTTTTTGTTATTGGCAAAGTAATGTATCAAATAGAAAGTATTTTAAACATGACATATATATTTTTTGTACTCCACACTATTTGAATATGGAATTGTCCAAACAAACTTTACCGTTGTCATTATTAACGGCAGTAAGATATGAAATTAAATGGCAGGTCATACTCGCTAATTGCAGCGCAGAATATTACAGCTGTATGTACAAAAAGTTGAGATTGCAATATACAGTATACAGAGAGCAAATAAAACATAAATTTGGAGTTCGAGTTTCTATTTTTGCAAACCGCAGTAGAATGATAGATTTTTAATACCTTTGTAGGAACATAATTCACATCAAACAGCCTCTGCAAATTTTCCATGAAATATTTGGTACAATCAGGAACTTGGAGTTCATTACCATGGACATATGTTTCCTACAACAAAAATTTGTACAAGACATATATACTAAGTAATTAATGACAAAAAAATAACATGTACACGGATTAAGGTAAAGCAATCAAGATTCAATCTGTCACTTGAATGGCAGCATCCTCCCAGACAGTCTCTATTTCCTTTGCAAGATCCTTGGTGAGATGTGGATAATTCAACCTGCCTCCAATTTCTGAAAGTTTTTCACAAATGTTCTGCCAAAACAATTAAGCTCTATATGAATTAAGAAAACTTTTGACAAAGCGATAGATCCCTCCGCAATTATTAGCAAACTATAGTAGGGGTTAGTAATGAACTACCTTGTTTTCATCGGATATAGCATACTTTGAAGAATTAAGATCGTTCTGAGTCAATTCCTTTGCAGTACTTGTTTGAACGCATGAAGTAAAAACTAAGGGTTACAATTTTCTTAGCTAACTCTCTGAACTCTATCTATTTTTAAGAAGAAAAAAAATGAACACACCGTTTGAAACAAAAGTTTTATCTGCAAATGAAATAAATATCAATAATCTAGCAATCACATGATATCCTAGAAAGTTGGGGAAATGCAACTTCTTGCTCTTGCCTGCTTAAAAGATTGTAGACGAAATAAAAAACTATATGTGAAGTATATATGAGTAGGATAAAAAGGAAAAACAGACCTAGTAGTAGAAGTTTTTGAATATGTTTTTCAGCCTTTCTTTTGACTCTACTCTACACATGTTGTGTAGAGTTAACACCAATCAAAATCATTTATTTTGTGTAACATTATCTCATTCAAGGTTGTTTTCTCTTAGAAAGAAAAATGGCCAAAACTCTAGCATTTTTACTACTTTTCCTCCAACTAGCCTCTTTAACTGCATTTGCTGAAGACCATTTCAATGCATTTGATATAGACATTTTCAATGTTGACGACCCATTTGATGTGTTTCCTCAAGAGTTTGAAACTCCTCACAAACCATCATCTTCTCCTTCCCTTTACCATCAATCTCATGCTCCTTCCCCTCACCATCACCCACTCCCTCCCCTCATCACCATTCTCATGCTCATTCTCCTCACCATCAATCACATGCTCCCTCCCCTCGCAACCACTGTCACTCACCATCACCCTCCCATCACCACCATTCTCCTGCTCATTCTCCTCACCATCAGTCACATATTCCCTCCCCTCGCCACCACTGTCACTCACCCTCCTCACTATCAATCACATGTTCCATCCCCTCTCCATCACTCACCGTCACCTACTCCCTCTCCTCATCATAAGGCACCTGCTCCCTCCCCTCGCCATCGATATCCTACTATTTCCCCTCGCGACCATTCACCATCCTCTGATCCTTATAAAGTGTTAAGAGTTTAAACTATCAATTTTGACCCAAAAAAAAGAACTTGAATAATCATTAGTAAAGAGTGACATTATGTGTGATTGTTGGTTCTTGTAATAAGTCGATATTAAAATAAAGAAGTTTATTGCCTTTATCTTATTTGTTTATCGTAAAAATGTCTTTATCCTTTTTATCACTAAAATTGTCACATTTCTTGATAGAAAAAGTTCAAGATTTTTTGCATGGGTACAAGTACTTTAAAAATAAAGGCACTAGCGTGTCTTAAAAACATTAAAAAAAAAACATTAAAAAATTTGTCAAAGAGCAATCCACAATTTGAATTTCCGCATTCTAATTTAGTGTCCATTTCGGCCCATTGCAGAGTGACAAAATAAAATAAAATAAATGAGGGATCCAAGTCTTTGTGCAAGTTTCGTGACAATGCCAAACAAGATGTGTCGTGCAATGTTCTACTCATTTTTTCCCTTCCTCCATTCTATCTATTTCTTTTCCGATAATGTAATGACCCAAGATAGACCCAATATAATATAGTAGCACAAGTAGGTTACAACTATGAAGAATTAGTTGTATTAGATATTTTAGTGGATAAGTCGCCATGTTTTATCAATCAAAATTAAATAGAAATTTGACTCTAATTATCGTCGTTTAAATTTAGAGATTTGACAAGTGTACATAGGGCTTGCTTGGACTAATGTGATATCTTCAAGTGGCGGCAATAAACAATCAGACGGTGGTGTGCGCATCTCAATGGAATTAGGAGTGCGGATATAGAGAAATAGGGTGTGAAAGTTAATAGGGCTTGTCATGTAATGCGAATAATAATAATATTATTGATTGTATGATTAATTAGATCTAACAAGACATGTTTAGTGTAAGTCTAAAGACAAAAGGATCCTAACTCAATTGACAAGAATAAAACGACAAAGATTTTGTATTCAATAGATTCCTAAATTGTTTAAGGATGGAAAAGGTATAATCAGAATTAGTTTGACAGAGTGTGATATCAAACTAATGAAAATTTCCAACTTGTTTACATGTCTACAACTTTAGCATGATGAAACATATTTTTAATAAATTAGGAAGATCAAGTTAAAGAGATTAAACGATAAAGTTGAAAATGAAATTGTATTAATAAACTAGATGATGAAGATCACTTACTTGATTTTACATCCTCGTCAAATGATTTTAGTAATGCGTCATATTGATTCTCTCTTAACTCAATCTCCTTCCTTTTCCCGTCAAATTCATTCAGCATTGACTCAAGAAGCTTCACTTCTCCTTCTTCAAATTGATTCTCTTTTGACTTTAGCTCCTTCAGTTGCATTTCAAACTCCCTCACTCGATCCTTAAATTCCGCCTGTTGTGATTCAAACTCTCCAACTCGTCTTTAAATTCTGCCTTTTTTGACTTTAGCTTCTTTAGTTGCACTTTCAACTGATTCACTTCAAACTCCCTCACTTTTAATTCAAACTCTCTCACTCGACCTTTAAATTCCTCTTCTTTTGACTCGAAATCTCTCAGTCGGCCTTTAAGTTCCTCCTCCTTTGACTTGAAATCTCTCACTCGGTTGTTGAATTCCTCCTCCTTTAACTCCTTCACTCAGTTCTTCATGTTGCTTAAATTTTGATTCAAGCTCCTTTACCCGTCCTTCAAACTCCATCACTTGGCTTTCTAAATGCTCTTCCTCAACTTTTTCTTATTCTCCTTCTTCCATTTCTCCTTCTACTTCCATTTATATTGCCCCTTCTTCCACCTCCTCCTCCTTCTCCTTACACCGTCTACTTCTTCTTGACCGCGCCTTAGCCACCTTTAATTTCTTAAACGAAGTGTGCAATTCCTTGTCGTGATCAAAAGCCCTCTTAATTGATAGTGTAAAAGTATCCCTCTTATGAACAGAGTCGTCAAAGTTACTTCTACATTTTCTCATCAAATTTAAAGGAACATTATCATCCGATTTGGAGTCTTCACAAAACCCTAACTTGATGAAATAGCAAACATTGGCACATGATCACTTGAAATCATAGATCAACATAATAACAAGTGTCAGTGTCGTGTCGAAATAAGAAGTGTCCGTGCGACACAAATCATCATCAAGTAGCAATATAATATAATACTTGAAGACCAAAAAATAAAACAAAGGGGGTGTTTGTTTCGGAGATAAAAAAAACACATTCCTGGGAATAGAGGTTGGGAAAGAAGAATTCATGTGTTTGGTAGAAAGGAACAAAAATAATATGCCTAAGAATAATTAATGCCCAGGAATCTACTTACTCACATTCTAGTGATTTTTATTCCCATGAAAAACGGATTGGAAAATTATATTCCGAGGAATAGGAAGGGAGCCCACGTTCTTAATCAAGGAGCCCACGTTCTTAATTAAAACTCATACATATGCCCATTTTACCATTGTGTTCCCATGTTGTAAAAATTAACATATCAGTTTCCACTTTTTTGAGTGATGAGGCATAAGGTTTATCAATGTAACCACCCACTTCTTTGAAAAGAATCTTAGGAATAAAAATTGGCAACCAAACACTTTTCTTGAAAAATTCCTAGGAATAAAATTCTCATTATGTTTTCCTGGGAATGTTATTCTAGGGAGTAATTTTTGCATCCGGGAAACAAACACCCCCAAAGGGTTTCAAGTTTGAATCAAAAAGCAAGTGAAAAACGAAAACCTAGATAGAGCATCATGCATACTAGAGGAACCTAGCTAGAATAATCTAGATAAATCATAATCATCATCATCAAGTAGTGCTAATACATAAAGTTTTTTTTCCGGCGTTTTCACATGGCATGAAGAGAGAGAGAGAGAGAGAGAGATCGAAGCAAACACCGAGTCGAGAACAAATGAAAGAGGAAGAGGCGGAAATATAACGTTGTTGAGAGGTTGTCTTGTGTGCTACTGGGTCCATCCAACCAAATAACTTAATTTACGTTTCTTTATATAGAACTTAATTTAAGTTTATAAACAATAATAAAAACATTGGACTGGTAGTTTGAGTTTATAATTGGTTTGTATTAATTTTTCGCATATTTAAATGTTTTATAATAAACTAAAAGTGAAGTATGATGTCGTATTCAACATTTTTTTTAAGGATATATAGTTAATTCTCTAAAATATAGATATGATTAATTATTTATGTGAAATATGTTTTTAAACACTAGTACATAACAGTTCAATAATCAAAATGAAAGTATAAACACTAAGCAAGAACAATGGGAACGGCAAATAAACAGGACAAGGGTAAATATTTTTCTAGTTTCAACTTTCAGCATATTTCTATCAGCTCTAAGCCTACAACTCTGCAACATGAAAGAGAAATATATAAAAATGAATGAAAAGTTAGGGAGTTGAGAAGCCTACAATACTTTAGCGTCACTACTAGGAAAAACAAAATTAGAGAAGGAAATTAGTGACGAAAAAAATAAAATCCCTCAAAAATTCCTTAGTCGCAAAATTTAGTGAGGGAATTAGAAAGTGATTTCATGTTTTTCCTCTCTAAATTTCCCTCACTAATTTTTATTTTTTTAGTAGTGCGTGATGTTTTGTGTTAGTGAACCGAAAGATGGAGGTAACCACAGAAGAGAGTAAAATGGAAGAGTAAGAAAAAGAGGAAGAATTTAATTTGCATAAAATACTAATAGTTGGATGAACATGATTTTTTAAGCACTTGCCTAAGCTCCATATTCAAGCTTAGAACCGAAAAAATGGGTTCTTAGAAGTTATACAATGCCAAATGGAGCTTCGAACGATCACTTAGATAAAGAAAGACACAATTAAATGAAGGCTATAAGAAACATACATTCATGTATAATTGATTAGTTAAAAGTAATTGGAATGGAAGAACAACAACCAGAAACAAAAGATTGGTTGAGTTGATGCAAAAGCCCCGTGAATTGCATTTGCATGGATCGTAATAGATGGATTTCTCCAATAAACTAGCGGAGTATTCAAACACATGAACGAATTGAGAAAAATATAAAAGGCATGCATAATGAGATAAACTAAAATAGAAATGAATTAACTTGAAATCCGGTAAACATATAAGCTTAACTTAGGGGGGTGTATTGGATTATGATTTTAAAGGACAATTTTTTCTTAAAAAAGTCTCAAAGATTTTAAAAGATTTTGTAAGATTTTAATGACTTTCATGATTTTAAAAGACTATCAGGATTTTCAATTTGGATTTACATCATAAGATTTTAAAGGATTTTATGGATTTATAAGATTTTAAAAGATTTTATAAATTTTAAGGACTCATTGAAAAGAAATGATTACAACACACTCTCTATCATAATATTTTCAATACATACTCTTATTTCTTATTTTATTTTTATGAGAGATAGAGAGGGGGGAAGAGAGGAGGGAGAGAAGGGAGAAAAGACAGGGGAGAGAGAGAGAGAGAGAGAGATGGAGACATAGAGAGAGAGGGGGGGAAAGAGAGGAGAGAGAGAAGGGAGAAGAGAGAGACAAAGAGAGAAGGGGGAGAGAGGAGGGAGAAAAGAGATGAGAGAGAGAAAGGAGAAGAGAGAAGGAAGAATGGATAAGAAAGAGATAGTAAACTTTTAAAGAAAAACAATTCCAAGAAATCTTATGCCTTCATGAAAGACTTTTTCTTGTTAAAATTTCACTAGAAAATCCCACAAAATCTATCAAAATCTAATTTGTTAAACAATCCTTTGAAATTTGAATGATTTTGAATACCATGAGACTTTTTTTAAGTGATGAAAAGTCTTGATTGAATACCTCAAGACTTTTTTAAAATGACAAAGAATCTTGATTGAATACCACAAGACTTTTTTTAAATTGCAAAGAGTCTTGATTGAATACCACAAGACTTTTCATAATTAAAAAGTCTTTTAAAATCCCTTAGAATCCTAATCCAATACATCCTCTTTAGAGTTTGTTTTGTTTGTTCCATGAACCAACCAACAATAACAAGACATACTATACTATAATGCTTTTAGAAACGAGAAATGATATGTTTACACCCTTTTTCCCATACCCCTTTGCACACATCTTATTTGGCAGGACATTTTGGTAATTTCACAATTTTTTTAAAAATTTTCAATTCCCAGACCATCTCCCATCTCTCTTTTCCCCTATCCTTTCCCTAACCTTGCCGTCACCGGCCGCCGTCAACACCATCCTTCTCAAATCTCTCTCTCAATTCTGCCTTCTCACCGGCGCACAAATCTGAAAGGATTGAAGGTCAACAACGTTTTGTTCTCCTGCGCAATCTCTCTCCCATCTGGGTTTCCAGATCTGTGTACAGCGTGAGACAGTGGTGGTGGATGGAGGTTGGTGTGGTGAGTTTGAGGCAATGGTGGTGGGTAGGTCTGATACGAAGACAACGAGCGGCGAGGACGGTGGTGGTGGCTATGGAGGTCGTGGAAAGAAGATGACAGAGGTGAGGGAGACATAACGGGGAGAGAAGATGACAGAGGGTGGGGGGGAGATCATGGTGAAGGAGAAAGGACGAGAGAGAGAGAGAGAGGAGTGCAACAGTTCTTGTTATCGTCGCCGGAATCAATGGCAGTGGAGAACATGAGAGAAGTCAAAGAGAGCTTCAATGTGAGAGAACACTTAATTTTCTTTTTTTCTTTTTATTTTCTTGTTTTATGAACTAGCAATGTTTTGAAATATTTTATATTTATTTTTTTAACATGTGGAGTGGTACAAAGAGTGGTATGTCACATTAGGATGTTTGTGTATCACCTCTCTTTAGAAACAGCCTAAACTAACAAACAACTTAACAACAGAACTAGGCTAGGCTAGTGCTGGTGCTGATGGCACCGAAGTTGAGAGGATATAAGTTACCACAATGAATAATAAACATAAGCCAGATAGACATGTAAGATACCCCAATAGCCTGAGGACGCGGAAGGTACGAGTGTTGATCTGATCTATGTGAGCGAAGAAGCAAATCGGTAAAGAAGATATTAATACGCCAATCGTCGTATTGGGATTGGAATGACAGACGGGATTGGAATCACAAGCTGCTAAAGCTATTGCTAGTGCCACATAGCCCGCAGCGCAGTTTAACCCGACCCACCACTTGAAGTAAGAGACGTAAGCCCTAAAATATGAAGAAGAAGAAGAAGCAAACAGAACATCCATCCAAAAACAGAAACAACAAATGCAAAAAACAAACTCACTTACATTGGATCCAATGACTCTAAAGCAAGCTTATCCTCAACATTGATGCTCGGCGCTTTCGTCGAATCTGCAGCGACAACGGTCACTGGATCCGCCAACTCTAGAGTAAACTTGTGTTCAACTTTGATATTGATGTTCAGCTCTGAGCCAAGACCTATTCTTGCAGCTTGTGAAGGAGTCATTGTTTGGTTTGTGATCAAAACAAGGTTTGTTTGCGTCAAGATTCTACGACCAATTCAACTTTCATATCCTCTATACACACATTTTAGAATAAACAAAATGAAACAATCCACATGGCATATTAAGATTAAATTCAAAGGAAAAATTACATGTGGCAAATGGCAATGCAAAGTTGAGTAACAATCATAATCAAATCATCATTTATGACAACTTGTTTTTAATGACGCCATTTATGATAAAAGGAAAAGTTTAACTCAATAGTTTTGATAGTTATTCAAGTTATATAAAATGACATAATTTCAAAATAAAAACTTAGAATTAGAATTTATTAAATTTGCAAAAATATACAAATTATATAATATCTATTTATTTATAGGACATATTTTGCATTGGTCGAAGAATCATAATCTCAATTGATTACATTGCTTCTTGCATATAAGCTTTTTTTTTGTCCCTCGGTATTTTTTTGTAAAAATTAAAAACTAAAATTTAAATGGTCTTAAAAACAAAATATTAAAAAAGTAGAAACAATGAAATGGTCGTGTTATAAAACAAAAATGATATTATTATTTTTTTAAGGAAAAAGTGTCATGTTATTCAAAAGAGTTGAGCGAAAAAGGAAAAATAATACACGAGGCCAATATTTATCACGGGGCACATATTTATCAATGATACGTAAAAATAGGAGACATGTATTTGTCATTGATGCATAAAAAAACACGAGACCAATATTGTCATTGATAAATATTTAAAAAATGGGACAATTATTAATCACTCATGCAAAAAAAAATCACGGGACAATTTTTTTTTTTACAAAAACAATCACGGGACAAATATTAGTCATCAATAAATATCAAGAAAACATTAGACAAATATTTATCAATAATACATTTAAGAAAAAGGAGACAAATATTTGTAATTGGTGCATAAAAAAAATACGAGACAGGTACTTAACACAATTTATATATGTGAAGTTTTTATCATTGATAAATATATAAAAAAATGGGACAATTATTTGTCAATAATAAACACATAACATATATTTTTTATTATAAATATTAAAAAAAACATAGGACAAAGACTTTTTATCGATACATAAAAAATTATGGCTCAAATATTTTTCGTTGATAAAAATAAAATAAAAAACATTGTTAAAATATTAGTCATTAATAAATAAATAAAATATGCGAGTAATATTTTTCATTGGTAAATCTAAAGAAAAAACAAGTGACAAATATTTGTGATTGATACATAAAAAATATCAATGTTTTTCGTTAATATATATAAAAAATAATAGAAATATATTTTCACTATGCATAAAAACACAAGACATATATCTATCACTAATAAACGTAAAAAATACGGGACACATATTTGTCATTGAGGCAAAAAGAAAACACGAACATATTTGAAAAAACACGAGATAAATAAATTTCAGTGATAAATAAAAAATAATATATTTTTTCGATTGAAAGTTTATATCCTATTACCCATGCATTGCACGGGTTAACACACTAGTAAATAAACATTTCATTAGGTTTTGTTGGTAAATAAGTTGAGCCTGATTCTTTCCAAAAAATAAAATAATAAATAAGGGGGGGTTGTTTTCTTCGGTCATTTCCTATTTCCATTTTCAACAAAAATAGAAAATAAACCAAGAAATATGTTTGTTTCATATTAAATTGATTTTAATTTTAATGATAAAAAACACATTAATATATGGAAATCAGCCCACGTTTAATTACAATAAATATCATTAAGTGACTGTTGATTTTTTGAGAAAAATGATTATTCATTTGCTGCCACTGATCCTCCTTTTCCTTTTTTTCTTTTTTTGTTATGATTCTCCATTTTATTTTATTTTTTGGAAAAGGATTATCCTCATTTTTCTAATAGAGTTTAAATGGATATTAATAAATAAATAATAATAATCTTGAACAGAAAAGAAAGAAAAAATAATTATAAGTTTGCAAGTTCTAACCCAACTCTTAAAAATATTGAAATTGTGAGATTGGACATTGAACCGGATCCTAACTCCACCTTTTCCACTTGTGTGTATAAATTTTTAATTATTATTATCATTTTTTCTATCTAAAAAAAATACATTAATAATATATCATGTCGTTAAAAAAATACAATAATATTCCTTAAAAATTAATACAATGATAATTGATAATAATAAATCATGTCGATAGATAAAGACAATTCTATAAGTTAACTATAAATTGATATCCTTAAAAAAAAACCTAGAAATTAATCTGTTTTTTTTTTTCAAAAAAAATAAAAAATACACAGATCAATACAATTTCTTATCATAATTAAATTTAAAGCACCTCCCAGTAATGATAGGGCACATGAATGTTCGTCTGAAACGTTGTTAAATTATACATTTGAAATCAAACCAATGCATAAACATCAGTGAGACAATTCCCTCAAATCTCATGTGAGTAGATCCGTCCTTGTTGATAGGTTGGCGAGGAAGAAGAAACATTTGTTAGGTTTTGAAGATAATGAACAATTTATACGGTTCTCTAATTTTATGTTTTCTGATTTAATTTGTCTTTAATTTTTTGTTAAGTAAATAACTCTATGGAAAATTATGTGACACTTTGTTTAAGATTTATTTAAAAAAGTGGGATCATCATTATAATTTGTATATAAAAATCATATTCTTACCTCTTATTTATAAAAAAAATAAATAAAAAAAAGTACCTCATGTGCGTATTCTTATTTATAAAAATAAAATAAAAAAACGCACCTCATGTACGTATAAAAACAAAACGAATCTAGTTTTTTAAAATAAAATCATATTCTTAACAAAAATAAATAATATTGTGTCAAAAAATTAAAACCTTAAAAATAATACTACTAACAAACCATTTTTATTTTAAACTCGTACATCCTGTGTGTATAAAAACAAAACGAATCTGTTTTTTTAAAATAAAATATATAAAAAAAACAAATAAAATCAGATTCTTAACAAAAAATAAATAATATTGTGTCAAAAAATTAAAACCCTAAAATTAACACTACTATATAGTGTTAGAAAGAATGTAAAGTTTCTTTTGTTGAGAAAGTGTTAAGAGTCTACATTCTTCTTGGTTAAGTCCTCTCTCTCTTATCAAGGTTAAGTCCAACATGTTTTTCAGATTCTTGCTCTTCCTGATTCTTCTCCTCTCTCCAGCCTTTGCTTCTGAGTCAGATCAGGTCAGATTTCACAATTTTCAAAGCTTTGTGATTATGTTTTTATTTTTGTTCTTTTTATGAGTTATATGGTTGAATGTTAGGGCATCAAACCTTAATGGTTTGCTCACTCCTTTTTCACCATGCACACACATGGATTTTTATATGATTATGAGATGATGCTCTTTTTATTAATTCATGATATTTGATATGAAAATTCACTTGTGTGTGTGAGTGTGGAATCTTTCACTATCATGGTTTTGGTTTTAAGGGAACATGTTTTATTATATCACAGATGATCGAATATGAAGTTGAAGAGTCTTGTACTCAATCAATTAAAATTAGTTATCTGAATCTCGAAATTATAAACGGTAACTTCGAAATTAGATTTCCAGTTCTTGAAAACAATCCAGAAGACCAAGGATAAAGTAAGTTCCTATTTGACAATTTACTTATTTGATTTTCTTAATAATTCATTTATGTTATATAAAATGTTTTGTTATTGTTTTCTTATGACAACTTTGATTTGATTGTATTGTTGAAATTTTAACGGTTTGACAATCTTCGAATCAAATTTGTTTTGCTTTTATATTTTTTTTTTAAGCTATAAGATGAATTTATTTGAGGTATTCTCCATTAAAGAAATATGTTAGCTCTTGAGTAGTATTCTGTATTGGGTTGATTATCGGAACATTTTAAACAAAACTGTAGTATGAAGTAGCTCTTCATTTGGGAGGATAATGTATTATTGAAATCAAATGTTTTTTTAGCAACATCAAATGAATTATATTTCAATTTAAAATGCAAGAAAAAAAGTTAAAGAAAAAATAATCGAGTGAACGGTGGAAACGGAAACATGTTTACCAACAAGTGACCAATACCATTAGGCTTGAAAGTTTTTTATTATATCTACCAATCTATATATAGATGCATGAGAAAAGGGGAAAAAAAAATTTGTTTCTTCAAACTTATATTAATTTCATGTACTTCAAAACTTTGTTATAAATAAATCTTTGAATATACTGAGGGATACTATTACGTTTGTCAAAACTTGATTATCCATGTACTGTGTGTCTATATCCTATTATATGTGTTATGTTATTTCACTCTCCACTATAACACGAGTCGTTTTAAATTGTAGATGCAACTCCAAAAACATGACGTGTTATTGACGTCTTGACTATACATGAAGGGATGATAGGAAGAAAGAGGCTTATTGTAGCTATTTCAAATACTTTTCTCTATTGACCCTATCGATATCTATCTTTTAGGTTTCTTCAAAAATATTTGTAGCAACTTGCTATTTAATATCTTTTACGATAAGAATTTTATTTTAGTTTCACGAGATTCACTTAACAATTAATTATCGCTTATTATGGTTGGATGTTCTTACTTATTGTTTTTAATATTTTTCTCTTTATGAAATAGTCATATTCTTACTCATTTACAATGGATATGTATGATGTGTCGATCTTCCAAGTTAGCTTAGAACATGGTTGAGTATGATAGTAATTCTTCTATGACTTATGGAAACAATAAGAGGCTAAACTATTCCGAAGAATAAGAGGTTTAGAAAAAGCCTTATTGTATTGCTCATGGTTTCTTTTGTTTGATTCTTATGTGGGATACGGTTCTTTGAAAGAAAAAAAATATAGGCTTAAACACACTTTTTAACCCCCTAAGTTTTAAAGTGTAGTGATTTTGCCCCCCTATTAAAAAAAATGGCTAAAGACCCCCTCCATGTTTATCCCCTTTTACAAAATCCTAATTTTGACATGTCCAATCCTACGTGGCACGTCACATAATTAGTTTTTCTACAAATTATTTATTCTTTGCATGAAATGCTTTGAAGAACATGCTCTAGTAATTATAGGATAGGAGACATAGAAGACCACATGATATATGTTGTAAATGGAGAAAACAAATAAATGAAAAAAAAGACGTAGCTACTAACATAGGAGAAAATGTGCTGTCATGGTGCAAACTCACAATCAATTTCATCTGTTTTGTTGCTGTTTCACTATGCTTTTCTTTGTTACTTGATCATTATCATATACAAATAGTGGGTGCTCTAGTTTGGACTATGGACCCTATCAAACCCCCGACCTCCTTAGGTGCAGTTGAGCCAATGCCATACCCAACTGTCAGCTACAGACTCCAAAAATCACGACGGCTGCGGGTTATGGCGTGCTCACACCTCCGACTTTGGTGCTTGCTTAGCACCTGGGTCCGGATCAGAATTCCACAACCTACCATCTTTGTCAAACTGCATAATCTATGTTGAATTTTAAAACAATCATGTAGACCTGTTCGCCTAATGTATGACCGGCTGCAATCGGTACTAGTAATAAAGTTTGATAGTCATCATCCAATTTGATATATGTAGTTGTCATATAATCAGATTTTATGCGACTCGTTTAAAATGTGTCACACCAACAAATTTAATTTGGAAAAAATTCAACAAGTGTGATACTTTCCTGAACGTGATAAAATAAAGACTAAAAGTGCAAGTTAAACTTTTTAAAATTTTATTAAAAATTTATGGAAATATGCAAATCATGTGCATTTCATATTTTGAACGTGATTCTCATATGACAATCAACTTGTTTTAAAGTGATGTAATTATTCTCATTCCTGATGAAACTAGGGAAATGTTAACTATTGGTAATCAAATGTGGGGCCTTTGCCCTTTTTAGCATCGAAATATTTTGAAAATATAATAATGTAAATTATTTTATTATTTATATAATTATTATTGACTTGAATATATAATAACAATTTCACAAAAAAATAGTAATGAATACGACACAATCATTTTTTGAAGGAATAAACGAAACATAATCATGACTCGCAAAAAAGAAGGAAAAAAAAAAACAATCAAGATTTCGGTTGTAAGAAATTTAGGATAATGTTGTTGAATTCCTCTGGCTTTTCAATTTGTGGCACATGAGATGCCTCCTTTATCAATTCCAGTCTTGCCTTTTTACTTATTACCCTGCAATAAGTTAATAAGAAGGCAACAACCCGTGTAAGTCATGTGGACATGGTATATTCTCAAGTATCAAGCCTCTCAAACAAAATTTTAAAAATATTTCAATTGCAAATCATTTCAACAAAAAATATATCTGATGATAAAAATAAATAAAAAATTGACATTTCAATAAATCCATTTCGGCGGTGGTTTCAGTAAAAAAAATATTTCATGAACACCCTTTTTTCACTATCTTTATTATATACGCATGCCTATGTGGATGGCTGTTTTGTAATTTTCTTAAAAACCAAGGGCCATTTTGGTAGTTTCACATCACAACACACTCTTTTATCCTCCACTCCATCTATCTGGACTCACTGCCACTCTCACCTCACCACCGCACCCTTCATTCACACCAACCACACCACCCTCAAACCCTTCCATGTGTCTTTCATCTCCCTCCCTATTCCCTCAGTTCTCTCTTTCTCTCCCGTAAATTCTAAACATAGTGAAGCATACATGAAACAACTCCAAGTCTCCAAAGAGCAAAAATCAACCATCATCAAATCAAATGTAAGATATTTCAGCTCATTTCAAAATCTATCATCATCATAACCTATTGAAGAGTGAGATTGCCACATAATGATGTCAACTTATCATAACTCTAAAATATGGGAAATGTTAAGCGGTGTTTCTAGGCATTGGTTAAGAAAACAAATATAATTGTATGACATTGAAAGTTGTACATTCAACTTCTCAAAAGTCTAAAAAGTATTATTTTCAATTTAAAATTTTCTTTTTTTGATTTCCTTAACCAAGAGTCCGGGACACCACTTAGCATGACCATTAAAATATTTGAGAATTATAAAATGAAATACTTTCTCTCTCTCAAAATAATAGTCGTTTAAGGTTTGTGCACAATTTTTAAGGAAATGATTAATTGTGTCGATTTTTATAATAAAATTAATAGCATTTACTAAAATATCTTTATTAATTGTAGTTAGTGAAGTAATTAAGTTGAATGAAATTCAATAACAATGGTAACAACAATAAATGTCGGAGTGATATTTTAAAGTGACAATTATTTTAAGACGGAGAAAAAATACTAAAGAGACACTTATTTTGAGACAAAGGAAGTACTGATTTTAGAGCATAAAATGCGATCGATCCATCGGATAATTTTGGGATCTAGGTTATAACCTATGGATGATATTTGGGCTAAAATCAAATAATCTAGTATTCCAATTTTATTGGGACTGCTTATCAATTTCTTGGCCTAAGTAGGGTAAACCCATAACCACCTATCAATCTTATTATAAGTGTATCTATATGTTATTAGGATAAGCACAAGAGAAAAGAAAATTGGCTGAAAAACAAAATATATATTATGTAGGATTTGGATACATACTCCTTCAATTCGTGAGCCATCTGCACTGGAAATATATTGTCATCTTCCCCCCACAATACGAGAACTTCCTGGATATGAGTAATGTAAATTAATCAGCTGTTGAAGTACACATTTAATTTACTCGTACGGTTTCACATTTAGTTACCTGTTGAAGAGGTGAAATGTTTGAAGTATCGACTTTTCCCATGGACAATCCATTTAGAAGCTCCATCTTTTCCTTCCTATTATCTGAGTATAATCTCTGCAATATCACACACTATTATATCATTGAAATAAATTTATACATTAATTTCTTCCCTTTCCCTTTTTACAGTATTAATCAAAAATCAGAAAAGTAAAAAAGAGAAGTTACCCTTAAGAAGTCCCTTAAGAAAAAATTAGGCACAAAAGGGATTTGTTTAGCGACAGCAAGTGACATCAATTTCTTCAACTGTTGAGGAGAAGAAGGTAACATAAGATCTTCAATTTTGTCCAATCCAGCTCTTTTCAACAGTGCCACGTTATGATTCTTTGTCATATTCACACCAGAACTTGCAATAACTACTTTCTCAATCTTCTCTTCTCCTAACATCTTCGCCAAATTATACGCAACTATTCCACCATAACTCGTTCCAGCCACGTGGCACTTTTTTACACCTATCTTCTCCAACAATTTTCCAACCGATTCCGCTTGAAATATCTCAGTTCTTTCTTTTGATTTCGTTGTTGATTCTCCAAAGAAGATTAGATCGGGAACGTAGAGGTTGAAGTGTGGAGCTAGGAATTGAACTTGTTGACGCCATTGCCACATCGCCATAGGACCAAAACCGTGGATGAGAACGAGAGAAGGTTTTTGTGTGGATTTGTTTGCTGGTCCCCAAAAATGGAGAGATGTTTCGTTGTCCATGTCGATTTTTTGAGATAAGAGACCGGCGCCGGTGAAACAACGCCGGAGGTAGCCGTTGTATAAGCCGGCGAAACTAAGAAACGATGGAATCATGATGATGATGATGATTAATTAATAATTAATTAATTATTGGATCATGATGATTGGGTGGTTTGAGAAATGAAGAAGAAAAGTACAGTGTTTATGGATGGATGAGTCAGGTTTTGTTAGGAGAATGTTTCATGCAAAGATTTTCGGTTGGGTGAAAATAATAATTTATGTGCAGGATAACTTGTGCCTTTAAGAAATCCAGAAGAAAAAAAAAATATTTCCTTAAATTTTGTGTATTCAATTCATTAAAACATTAAAAATTAAATTTAATGCACGCATTTCAATACATTATTTTTACATTTAACTTCTAAATTTGTGTCTTAAGAGGCACAAGTTAAAGTTCCCCATAATTTATTTATTGGAATTAATGTAAAGACAATTAATTAGTTGGGTTTGGTGGGTTAGTTTTTCCAATCAATATGAGCCAAGAGTCGTTCTCTGAATTGGTTTTTCACCGTACAATTCACCCTTTCTGAAATAACACCGGATGGAGTACATTATTGATTTATTTTTTATTTTTTTTAACTTGTGTTCTTAGTTTAGGGTGACCCTATAAATGTTGTCTTTAACCATTCTAACAGTGTTGTAGACTTTGTGTTTGAAGAGGGAGTAGAGTCTCTCAATTGAAATTCTTTCAAAAAAAAATTCAATGGTTCCATCTGATCAGCCATTAAACATAGAGTGAAAAAAGATAAAATTATGAAGAGAAAATGAGATTGAGTTTAATGGTGAAATGAAACTACTGAAACAAATTGATAGGATTTTAATTGAGAGAATTGATTCCCATTTGAAGAGCTTAATGTTTTTCACAAACTATAACAATCTTAGCGGAGCTATCAAGTGGCTTTTGGAGAAAAGAAAAAAATTTAAATGACAAAATAT
>Ga0228710_1001250_pt1 | contig 37450 bp, 29 predicted proteins | sample MedpolnodulmetaG_FD_177995 | JGI IMG/M metagenome (GOLD analysis project Ga0228710, IMG submission 177995) | Root nodule microbial communities from Medicago polymorpha collected in Santa Monica, California, United States - pink nodules | ecosystem: Host-associated > Plants > Roots > Nodule...
TATATTAAGTTGCTGACATCTAAATTAGAGCCAGAAAAGCAAGAGTTGTTCAAGAAGCACATTGAAACAGCAACTAAGTTTCTCCTCCCGAAACTCAAGGACCTACAATTGTATGTGTTTCATCATTTTCTTTCATCTTTTTTATTGTTTTATCAAGTTTATTCTTTATTGTGTGTAAATTATCCTTACTAATTGAGTAATTAATCAATGTGGCAGTTTTGTTGGGGAGAGTATGCATGATGACGGAAGCCTTGTGTTTACTTACTACAAGGATGGTGCCACTGATCCTACTTTTCTCTACTTTGCTTATGGCTTGAAGGAAATCAAGTGCTAAGCACATTTAGTTATCATGTTAGGCTGAAAAAAAGATTATGTTACTCTAGTGATTTTGGGATTTTGGTTTAGATATACATACACTTGAGTTTTTATGGGTTTAGTATTTTCTAATTAGGAAGTTGTTTCAAAATTTGCATTTTTACATCGTTTCTTATATTAACTCGTTCTAAGAGCAACATGTCATCACTATAAAATTTCAGTAGTATGGTTTTTGTTATGTAATTTAATCATGTTAGTCAATACGCAATTTAATATTAGTATTGTGTTTGGAAACGCAGCTTGGCGCATGTTCGGTGTGAAGTTAGAAGTTACTGGTAGGTAGTTGGAGTTCTTGGTACTAGCAAATTCTCGTGTCAGGTTTCATTTGGTGATACCAAGACTGCTAGAAAGGCACATTTGACCATTTGGGAAGTTTATTGTTCGCCTAGGAAAAGACCTCATATCGTGAATGATGATGCTTTTTTGAGAGTTAGAACAATACCAGTATCCGGTTAATAATTTAAGTTGAACTAAGTTACCCATTCTTGTGCTAAAACAATACCAGTTCATGGTGCAATGTTACAACATCGAATCCAAATCGAATCAATAATAATTATTATTAGTAATATTTAGTATAACATTATGTTGAGATCAATTCTAAATTAACAAAAACCAAATTATTCCATGATCCAGACAGACACATGATCCTCACAACTCAACTGGTCTAACATAATTCTTGATCTCACTAATTAAACCAGCAAAAGTGATATTTGAACAACCACATTTTATAACAACTTTTATGAGAACTCTCTCTCATACTCACACATGACAACTCTCTCTCATACTCACATTACATTTTTACTTTCTCTCTATTACTTTGGTTTTGAGTAGTGATATTTGAACACCCATTTGATATAACTTTTGTAACAACTTCTTTTTTCTCTCTTTTCATTAGTCAAAAACAATGGAGAGAGAAAAAGGAAGAGAGAGAATAATGTGAGTATGTGAGATAAAATTTTCAAAAAGTTGTGACAAAGTGGTTGTACAAATATCATTTCTCTTTGGTTTTTGTGTCAATGTCTATTTTTCTTTGTAAAAACATGGTTGTTCATTTGGTTGTCAAACAAATGTATGTTCAAATAACACTACTCTTAAACTAATTCAAATATAAATCAAGTGATTAGAGTAAAATAGCACCCCAAAATAAGTAAGTAAATGTCAAACACCAAGTTAGACTTTCTCTTATCCTGTAAAGTCTCAAATTTTTTTGAACTTAAAAATAGTTTGTTACAGAATCTATAGCTTAAGCATAATAGTTCAGGCTTGCTTTCTTCTTTGCTTGGACCTGAATTATACCTTCATTAAAGTCCTCGTGGTTCACCTACATTTGAAAGAGATAGAAAGGAAATTCCCACATCAATAGGTAATATAAGAAGTAAAATATATGTTGGTCCAGTGCTTGCTTTTGCACTGATTTAAAACAAAAATGGCAAAATCATTATGGCAACAACTATATAAAGGTTCGATAACTACACACTAGAATTGTAAACATATTTCATTTTAACAGTGTAAGCATGCTTAAAGAAATATTATGATTCGTAACAACAAAAAAAAATTATGAAATATTAAATGCTTAACATTACAACTATTAAGCTCAATTATTAATCGCTCGAACTACCAATGGGTGGCTATAAAACCTATGCTCGGATTATGATGAAGCCGTGCTCCATTGTGTGTGTGTAATGTTTCAATTTTATAAATCTATTATATAAACTTATCTAAATTTCAGTTTCAATATTCATGATGTATGTTTTAAATTTTGAATTAGAATCGTGTTAAGAAAATTCATACAGAAAAATGACCAACTATAATTAGTAAAATTCTCTTCAATTAAGGTGTAGATTTAAACTTGAAAATAAAACTAGGTTGTTCGAAGTAAATTTGCCAAGACAAATGTCCAACCAAAATTAATTGTTATTGGTAGCTTACTTCATAGGATTTTGTAGTATGCTTATATAATTCATAGAATATATCTTGTAAGATGATTCAGGTTGTGTAATTAGTTGTTCAAAATCTGGAAGAAAACAAACCTCAGTTGCATCACGGCGCAGAGCCAACATGCCAGCCTCAACACAGACAGCCTTCAGTTGTGCTCCATTGAAATCATCTGTGGACCGAGCTAGTTCTTCAAAGTTTACATCTGGGTGAACATTCATCTTCCTTGAATGGATCTGAAATATCCACATGGAAACAATCATCAAATATTCTGTTCTCAAAAAAATAAATAGAACAAAGCAGATGAAGTATGAGGATTCCAAACCTGCAGAATTCTAGCTCTTGCTTCTTCGGTTGGGTGCGGAAACTCAATCTTGCGGTCCAATCGACCAGAACGCATGAGGGCAGGATCAAGAATATCTGCGCGATTTGTTGCTGCTATCACCTGCAATTGACAAGTGTAAATGAAAATGGAGGGCACTTTAATCACTTTCATCTGTACTGAACGAAAACCAATAAATTTGGTTCCAACTTCTAAATCTATATAATTAATCACCATTCAAGTTGTTAGATTGAAGGTAGTCTTAAAAAAGTTGGTAAATTGAAGGTCAACAGAATTATGGGAGACCCAAAACACAGCATTTAGGAGCATATGAACTAGTATGCTTAACCCAAAGCCAGTATTCATCTATGATCCGTAACTTCATCACCTAAATAAAAAATATACCATAAGATAAGAAAATTAAGACAAACCTTAATCCGGTCATCACTGCTAAAACCATCAAGCTGATTGAGCAACTCTAACATGGTTCTTTGAACCTCCCTGTCCCCACTCACTTCACTGCAATCAGCCACAAAATAAATTATAAGATTGACGAAAGTCTACTGTTTTTTAACAATCTAAAATTCAATACTTGAATCAATAAACATTCACTCTACCACAATCAAAAAGAAAAAAAAAATTGGGATGTTGATCTAAAAGCCTGCATGCTAAAATTTAATACCTATCAAAACGCTTTGTACCAATTGCATCGATTTCATCTATAAATATAATGCATGGTGACTTTTCTTTTGCGAGTTGGAAAGCATCACGGACGAGTTTTGCTCCGTCTCCTATGAACATCTGTACATAGTTTCAGGTTACATCATTGACTATTAATCCCAATGCAAAAATGTAAATTCAATTTATACAGACTACGAAACGAAGGAATGAAGGAAAATAAAATAGAGGGATGGGATATTAAAACATAAGAATAGATGCTAGTAACCAAGCAAGTTTGTGTTGAAAATAAAGACAATAAGAAATTAATAACAAAAAATCTTTGTACAATCAGCAGGGGGCATTGACACGAACTGAAGAAAAGACTAACTAAGAAAAGATTGAACTGAAGATAAGAGAAAATCAGGCCTAATTGTACAACTATTCAATTGTATTAGAAAATCATGGAGGAATATTGACCCAAACAATGAAAAATGGAATCATTAGCCATGGTTAGAAATATATATAATGGACAAAAAGAAATAACAGATTGAGATGGTCATACCTGGACCAGCTGAGGACCTGCTAACTTCAGAAAAGTGGCATTTGTCTGGGCTGCACAGGCACGGGCCATTAAAGTTTTCCCAGTCCCTGGTGGACCATATAAGAGCACTCCCTTGGGAGGACGAATTCCTAACTTCTGGAAGCGCTCTTTGTGGGTCATTGGCAAAACGATGGCTTCAACCAATTCTTGGATCTGTTGACAAAAACAAAGTTATTGATCAGAAGATCCAGTTATATCACTGGCCACAAATTCACAATAAAAACTTAAGTGCTTCAATACAAAAATAACGATTACCTGCTTCTCTAATCCACCAATGTCATTGTAGTCCTCTGTTGGCTTTTCATCAACTTCCATGGCCTTAACTCTAGAATCATACTCAGAAGGCAGGGTATCCAAGATTAAGTAACTATCTTTGTTTACACCAACAAGATCACCAGGTTTTAACTTGTCAGGGTCAACAAGTCCAACAACTGGAAGAAAGATTGTCTGCAATAAAAAGAAAACTATTGAGTTTATGGTTGCAACAAGATATATAAAGAGCATCTCTTCAAAACCTAACTTTAAATATATTTTTGTTAACTAAGGCCCCTAAAAACAGAAGGGGAAAAAAAATACATATAACAAACAAATCTTAAAATGGTATATATAGGTACAGCAGATATTGAAATAAGAAAACATCTATTTCCACTAGAAATGTTATGAAATGGTCTGTCTCACCTGTCGAGTAGATGTTTTTAGCACAACACATTTTCCCTTCCTTTGTGAGTCAAGATCAATATTGGCACCATCTTCCTCAGCCTCATCTTCTGGATTCATTTCCAATATCTAAACACACAACATTATCATGTCATCATCGGGAAAATGCACAAAATTATGTATAGCCCAGAAAAACCATAAAAATCCATTATCATCAAGTCCAGAAGATTATCTATATCTATATAACTATATATAAAGGGAATACTAAGGTTTTGAGTAGTACTTTTCTCCCAATTATACCCTTTATTTTAGAAAAATCAGTACAATCGGAACAAACCGACTACAATAAGAACAATATTGAACACAGAAGCTTATTTCGATCTTATTGCCAATTTTTAAAATTAATTTGCCAAAATTATTCTATTGTTGTATATGCCAAGCTATTTATAACCATGTGTGAGCAAATTGATATACAATTAAACCCAATAGAAAGTCAATGATTTCTCAATAAAACCCTAAAATATCATAGAACAGAACACAGATTCAGTGACAAAAAAAAAAACTGCTCAACAGAAACACAAATCAAGTAACAGTAACTAGTAATCTACCTCAACAATGTTACCAACGAGATAGGGTAATTGTTTATTAAGCTTAATTTTCTCCTGATTCTCTTTAATCTTCTCTTTATACGATTCCAACTCCAGATTCGTCCTCTGCGACTCTTCCTACATCAATAATACAAAAAATTCAACCAAAATCAGGAACGCAACAAAACTAAGAAAACCCTAACAAGATAAAGTTACATAAGTAGAAAAATGAATAAAGAGAGAAGAAAAAAGGAACCTTGAGGATGCGAATCTCGTTGTCGAGAAGACGAGAAGCTCTGACGATATCGTCGGTGCTCATATTCGCTAATTGGTCATCTTCGAAGTTAGCATCTTCTACCATTGCGCTCGCCATATCGATTTCAATTCAATTTTCTGCAAACTTTCGTAAGATTAAACTAATAACGTGAATCGAAATAGGTTCAGTTCAGCACAATAGCAGATTTGGGAATTAGGTTGAATTCAGCGGTAGTAGCAGATTAGGGATTGATAAAGTGACGAAGAAGAAGAAAAAACAGTATATAAAGATTATAAAATTTAATTTTTCTAGTCTCACCCCATATAATTCTAATTACACCTAAATTTCTTTAAAATTTTACAATATACCAAAATTGCCCTCTTCATATAAATTTCTAAAAACCCTCTTTCATTATCATTTTGAACCCCTATCCATTTCGTCCACAAATCACCATAGATGTGCAACCAAGATCAAAGATTAAATCAACATATTTTTCATTGACCCGTACTCTATTCATAAAGGTTAATGAATTTCATTTTCTAAAAGTTTATATTTGTTTATTGTTTGTTTTGGTATGAGATATGCCTCTATTAATCGTAATTTGATTTTACGTAGTAAGAGGTTAGTGTAAATTCAGTTTACGTATGTATATAAGAGGTTAGTGTAAATTTAATTTACGTATGTATATAAGAGGTTTACGTAAAATGAGTTTACTTATGTATATGAGAGGTTAGTGGAAATTTAGTTTACGTATGTATATGAGAAGTTAATGTAAATTTAGTTTATGTATCTACATAACAAGTTAGTGTAAAGTCAGTTTACGTAGTTAATGTAAATTCAGTTTACGTATGTATATAAGAGGTTAGTGTAAACTCAGTTTACGTAGTTAATATAAATTCAGTTTACGTATGTATATAAGAGGTTAATGTAGACTCAGTTTACGTAGTTAATGTAAATTCAGTTTAGTATGTATATAAAAGGTTAGTGTAGACTCAGTTTACATAGTTGATGTAAATTCAGTTTCCGTATGTATATAAGAGGTTGATGTAAACTTGATTTACAGATTTACAACTTATGTAGCGCTTGTGTGAGTGTTTGGAACGATGAATACGTAAATTAGGTTTCAGAAATTTGAATGATGAATACGTGAATTAAGTTTCTAGGTTTGGGTATTTGAAATGTTTATTGTAGTTAAAGGGTATATTAGCCATTCTGGTGTGTAACTTGGGTTTTTTGGGGTGTGAGTAGTATCTGTCTTATAAAATATGTCCTTTTATTTTTCCGACAAGTATTTTATTATTTTTACCAATGGTAAATATCCGTCTCAAAATAATAGTCGTTTAATGTTTGTATATAATTTTTATAAAAAATAATTAAGTGTGTTGATCTCAATAATAAAATTAGTATTATTTAATAATATACATTTATTAATTGTAGTTGGTTAAGTTGAATGAAGTTCAATATATAAGAGTATAATAATGGGAAGAAAAAAAAAGAATAAATACCACATTTATATTTTAAAGTGACAATTATTTTGAGATAAAGAAAAAATAAATAAATAGACAATTATTTTGAAACGAAGAAGTACCGAACAAAATAAAATTTTGTTGTATTGAATGATTTTTTGTCATATACAATTTTTTTTGGACAATGTTATTTTGGTATTTTAGATCATTTATATACGAGACAAAAAGTTGTGTGGTGGTTAGCGAAAGAAATAAATTTTAGTTTTTGTTATGTCCTTACCTTCACTTGTCGTTTGTCATGGCCCGAAGCAATTGTATAAATCAAACATTGTACGACTAAAGTTGTCATGTCTTTGTCTTAATCTTTTAGTAAATCAAACACACCGTAAAAGAATGACCGAATGTCCGAAGTTAATTCAAATGAGTTGTGCTTACGACCGTATTGTTTAGTCCTTAAAAAAGGTATGTGGACTAATTTTAAAGTTTCACATGTAAATTAATTTTTTGTGAACATAATGGTATCTATCATTCTATTATTCAATGATACATTGTATTTTTATTTTTATTTATTTTTAAATAAATTGAAATGTTTTACAAATTTTACTTGGATGGTATCGATACTCAACCAATGATGTTCAGGCTCAACAAGGACGAGACAATACAAAGACAAGACTGGGTCATCACATCAAATCGGGCCAATTTTTAAAAATGGTCATGTTCATGAAGCCGGTTAAACCCAGTGATGTTCGAACTCAACAAGGACGGGACAATACAAAGACAAGACTGGTTTTATCCGAATACAAGTCGTCATTACATACATAATCAAAAATATCAACAATTTTTTAAAAGAATTTTGAATCACACGAAACAATAACATGATCAAAATTATCACAGTCTTAAAAACCAGTTAAAAGTAATATCAACAGTTTGTATTTCATGTGGATAAAATAAATAGTGCATAAATTAAAGGGTACAATTGTCACTCAAAAAAAATGGAGAAACGATGATATGAGATTGAGTTAGAGGATGCGAGAAGCACCGGTGTGTGAAGTGAACCATAGGTTCATGTTCAAAACAAAAAGTGAGTATCGTGGAAGTTAAAGAGTTATGTGTGGGAGATTGAGTCTGAAAGAGTATGTAAAATAATATTTATTTATTTTTTGTCCTCGAATTAAATTGGGACAGAACGGGTAACCCAAGGGTTAACCCGAACTCGGTCCATGCGGTCAATTATGGTATTGTCTTGTCTCATATATTTTGCTCTTGTTTTTCTTCTGATCGGATCAAACTCAATCCATAGTGTTCCGAATGGGACAGATTGTAAGACAAGGCCGGATTTTGTACACTCCCGAAGCCAAAGCATCATGTAAACTTACCCTTGACAATATAATTTAATTTAAATGTGACAATAACAAAATCAGTCCACAAATAAAATACAAGATTAACCATTACAAAAGCATGCATGATAAAAATATGACCATGGTTTATTTATTTACTTATTTAGTTCAAGACTAGCATATCAACTCCACCTTAACATTCACAAAAAAAACACTTCATCTAAAACAATAAACATCATAAAAACAAGTTCTTGACAAATTCTTCTGTCAAAAAAAAAGTCCTTGACAAATTCAATTTAAGTGTGGTAATAACTAAATCATGTGTTGTTCCTTCAAAAGAAATTAAATCATGTGTCCAAACATACAATATAAGATAAAACATGAGTAAAGAAAGGCAACATGATCACCATTTACTTATTGATTTATTTAGTTCAATAGTGGCATAACATGAAAATTCAAGATCCCACATACGACACACACAATAATTAGCGATTTTACTTAAACAAAAATTACAGTGCAGAATCATCACATGTCACAAAATGTCATCTCAAATATGTTGGCAACTCATAACTATCACATATCATTTACCATAGCCAAACAATAATCATCGACTTATTGAATAAGTGAATCAAATATTTGTTACATATTATATGATATATGCTTCTTTTTTTTTATAATTCGCCATGTTCAAATTTCTTTAGAAACAGTTGAAAACGATCTTTCAAGGCTACGTTTTTGTTTAAATAATAATATCCTCTAATACACACATATAATACATTTTTTTTAACAAAACAAGTAAAGTTTTATACATATAGTTTTAATATCAAACTAGTGTGCAAACAAGCACTTCGTACATGTTTGTCTTCTCCTTTTTGTGTCTGCGCTAACACATGTATATATTTTACTATATTTTTTACGTAATTTTGTTTACAATCTATTATCAACCATATATTTGAGAAAATCCCCTAAATAAGAAACTATATATTCGAGAAAATAACATTCAACGTAAATTATCAAACTTAATTAATTGAAATATAAATTATAATCAAGGATAATTTTCTCAACGTAAGTGAAATAGAGTTTAATTTCCTATTTTTATTCCACTAACAAACAAAATATTATCTTATTGGAATTTTCCTTGCTTTTTTGAGCAATTTTTTTTCATAATTAAATTGTGCATATTTTATTTTCCTCTCTCCCGATCCTTTTCTCATTCTCTCTCATCTTTTATCTATCTCACTTTCCATTTTGTTTCACACTTTACTATTTATTTTTTATTTATTAAAAAATATTTCCTCTCTCTCTCACACACACTCATATTATGTATTTTTTACCTAACTTCTTTCTTAATTTTTTTCACTCATTTTTAGTCTATTTTATTTTACTCGTATTTGAAAAGCATGAGAAAAATGTCAACCGCTAATACATAAAAATACTAAATAAATATTTGTCATTGATAAAAATAAAAAAAGGACGAATATTTTCAACAGATACATAATAAATGGAATTAGTCTTTGTCACTAATAAATGTAAAAAAATAGGACAAATACTTCTACTGATAAATAAAAAATACAAGACAAATAGTTATCATAGATAAATATAGAAAAAAGAATAGGACAAGTATTTTTTATTAATACATAAAATTGGATAAATATTTGTCACTGACATATAAAGGAAACACGGGATAGATATAAATATTTTTCACTGGTCAGTAAGTTAAATTTATTAATTTGTTGATATCTTTTAAAAAATGAAATAATTCTAATATGGTAATAATTTATTATAAAAAACAAACAATGTACAATAAATTTAATAAAACGGCATTTAAATAAAAAAAGATTATTGATTGAATAAATTTACATGAAAATGTATAATATCATCAGTTGTATTTTAATAAGTTTATAACAATTTTTTACAAAAAATATAGTTTAATATAATGTTGACCTTTAACTATCAAGAAAAAATCACAGACCTGTGTGGATGCACAAGTATTTTGCCTATGCCAATATATAAAGGGATTATGAAATTTTAATAAAATTAGTTATTTAAAATCAATATAGTAATATAGGTACCTTTAATTATTATTTTTTTACCAAAGGTACCTTTAACGTTAAAAAAAAGAGTAAATTACTTTCTTTTCAGAGTTACAACGACAAAGAGTTATCTCATTAAGTCAGGTGAGCTCAACTACGTGGTCAAAGTACCATTTGACCCAATTTTTTTCAAGGTTAAAAGTTACTTCACACTTAAAGCAAATACTATCCAACTCATTAGCTTTTAAACCTTTTATAATAGTTTCGCTTATAATTTTTCTAGATCTTCCTCCACCTTTTCTAATCCGACTTTCCTTCGTCTGATATATTCTTCATACTACAATATATAACAATATTCTCTCTACATACTCAAACCACCTAAGTCCATTTTCTACTATATTTTCTACTATAGATGCAACCCTAATTCTCTCTAATGATATCATTCCTAATCCATTATTATTTTTTTAATGAACAAGTTATTTTAACTTATAAGTAATAAGATATAAAATGGTAGTTCCTTCCAACAAATGATTTAATATTTGGTATTCTAGTATACGAAACTACAAAAATATTTTCCTTTATTTATTTAACATCAATACAGACAATAACATGCACGTCTTTCCATTTCTATTGGTAATAAATGATAAAATAGTTAAAATAATTTTTATGAATGGTTAAATTGGAAGAGAAGATGTTACACGAAAATATAATATATCATAGAATGTAAAAAATAAGGTTTTCTTATAGGGTTCAACATTGTTTCTATTGTTGTAGATTGATTTTCCTCCTGTTGTTGTGAGCTGAGATTTAACTAATTTTTTAATTGAATTTAGATAATAAAAAGATAGTTTAAATGAAATGTAAAGAAGAAAGGAAAAAAATTCAGCCAAAAACGGTGTATCCTTAGACAGATATATAAATGCATGTTTGAAGAGAGCGCACGTCACATTTGAAAATTTCAACACATCATGTTGGAATAAAATTAAAACTGAGGATAATTTTGTAAATGCATCAAGATTTTAAGAACCACATCCATACCCCTACCCTGGTTGAATCGAACACAAAATTTAAAATATTTTCTCCCCTCGACACCGAGGGATAATTTGTACAATCAGCTCAGATTTTTTGAACCGAAAAATAGCTTGTTCCAAATTCTAGCTTAAGCATAATAGTTCAGGCTTGCTTTCTTCTTTGCTTGGACTTGAATTATACCTTCATTGAAGTCCTCGTGGTTCACCTACATTTTGAACCAAAAAGATAAAAAGAATATTACCACATCAACGGGTAAATATACGAAGCAAATCCTAGGTCACGAGTTTTGGCACTGAATTGAACCAGAAAAATGACAACAATTATGACAACAAATATACAAAGGTTTGATGATTATACAATAGTATTGTTTTTTTCTTTTCCTAATATAAATTTAAAGTGGGGGGATGATGTTCCATTTCGGGAAGATTTGAGGCTCAAAAAGCACTTACAAAGGAATTTACAATTACCTCCCTTTAGAGGCACCAACGGGGCTCAAACCCGAAACCTTTGGGATTTACGTTTACACTATTGTAAACACTAAACATATTTCATCAGCCATTACACATACCAAAGACTTCAAGTAATATTCCGATGAAGCAAAATGATGAAATGTGATTAAATGTCTAAATTTATAATCATTAAACTCAACTCTTAATCACTAAAACAACTACCAAATGATTAACTACAATCTATGCTTGGACTATATACACTTCATAGGATTTTTTCGTGCTTATATGACTCTAAAGTAAATAGTAAACTAATAAAAATAGATTAAAGACTTATTAAAAATAACTCTAAAAATAGTGTATGACTGACTGTCATAAATGACAACAAATATACAAAGGTTTGATGACTATACATTAATATTGTTTTTTTCTTTTCCTATTATAAATTTAGAGTGGGGGGATGATGTTCCAGTTCAAGGCAGGGAACATTTGAGGCTCAAAAAGCACTTACAAAGGAACCTTTGGGATCTACATTTACACTAGTACGGTAAACACTAAACATATTTCATCAGCCATTCACATGCTTACGAGGCAAAATGATGAAATGTAATTAAATGTATAATCATTAAACTCAATTCTTAATCACTCAAACCACTACCAAATGATAAGCTACAATTTATGCTTGCACTATATACACTCCATAGAATTTTTTCGTGCTTATATGAAATGAAAAAAAAAAGCTCCAAACAAAAATGTCAACCCAATATCTTGTTAAATGATTCAGGTGTGTTTAAATTAGTTGTTAGAAATTTCGAAGAAAACAAACCTCAGTGACATCACGACGTAGAGCCAACATGCCAGCCTCAACACATACAGCCTTCAGCTGCGCTCCATTGAAATCATCAGTGGACCGAGCTAGCTCTTCAAAGTTGACGTCTGGGTGAACATTCATCTTTCTTGAATGGGTCTGATATATCAACATGGAAGTAGTTGTCAAATATTCTGTTCTGAAAAAACAAACAAAGCAGATGAAGTTTGAAGATAACCCACATGTAGAATTCGAGCTTCAGTTGGGTGTGGAAACTCAATTTTGCGGTCCAATAGACCAGAATGCATAAGCGCAGGATCAAGAATATCAGCACGATTGGTTGTTGCTATCACCTGTAATTTAAAAGAATAAATGAAAATGGCACTTTAATCACTTACATCCTAACTGATGAACGAAAAAATCATATTTGGTTTCAACTTCAAAAACTAATCAATCACTATTCAGGTTATTAGATAGATTCCCTCCGTAACAAAAAATATACTAGTTAATCATGAAAAAGTTGTTAAATATATGGTAAAAAAAATTATTGGAGGCCCAAAACATCAAGCTGATTGAGAAAAAGTATAAACATGCAGATAAGAAGAAAAATAAAACGAACCTTAATCCGGTCATCACTACTAAAACCATCAAGCTTATTGAGCAACTCTAACATTGTTCTTTGCACCTCCCTGTCCCCACTCACTTCACTGCAATCAGCCAAGATATAAATCATAAGGATGCTGGAATTCTATATTTTTTTTAACAAATGGAAATTCTACACTCCCATCACCACCAAATTCAAAATAGGAAATCGGGAAGTAAATCTAAAATTCTGCACGCTCTCTAGCAATACCTATCAAAACGCTTTGTACCAATTGCATCAATTTCATCTATAAAAATAATGCACGGCGACTTCTCTTTTGTAAGTTGAAAGGCGTCACTCACGTACAAGTTTTGCTCCATCTCCAATGAACATCTGTAAAAAATTTCAGGCGATATCATCTAATTTTAATCACAATATACAGATTTATACAAACAACAATGGAAGGATTTGCAAATGAAATAGAGGGAACGGGCCTGACTATTTAGATGTGTTGGATAGATAGTAAAACATTAGAATAGGATACTAGTAACCAAGCAGGTTTGTATTCAAAATAAATAATATAAGAAAGAAATAACTCCTTGCAATCAACAGGGTCATTGACATGGTATGAAGAAAATAGACGTCAAGAAAAGACTCTGCTAAGATAACAAAAAAATCAAACCCTATGGTACCAAAATTCAATTGTATTAGAAAATGATGGGGGGAATAATGTCACAAACAAATAAAAAAGGAATCATTGTTCATGCTAAAAAATATACAATGGATAAAAAGAAAAAATAGATTTAGATGGTCATAATTTATAAGAAAACATGTCTTAAAATGAAAACAACTGGAGGGAAGATTATCTGCAGTGCATTCAAAAGAAAACATTATTGAGTTTATAGTTGCAATAATTTATAGGAAAATCTTCCCTTCAATACCTAACATTCTAAAATGTGGAAGATTTATCTATATTTCTCTCTACACTCCCCTCCCCCAGAGCCTTCTCTACCCATCTCCTCCAAACTCGCAGATAGAGCCTAAGGGAGGCGGGTTTTGGAGGGCCAAGCCTATAATTTAAAATATATTTGTTTTTTTTTTTAAAATTGAGATAACACGATAAAAAATTATATAATATTTCAATCACACTTAATTTATTTTAAGAAACATTTCATAGTGTCCATAATTTAATAAAGAAAAGCAAGGTCTCATTTGGATAAACATCTTATTTGCAGTTTATAGCACAAGTGCTTATCATGATAAGTGCTTATATATAAGAATGCATAACCTATTTTTATAGCATAAGATAAAATAACGTAAAATTGTTTTTGTCTATGCTATTAAGGTCCTGTTTGGTTTGAGCTTATTTTGAGCTTATGAAAAATAGCTTATGTAAATAAATAAGCTTTTATTTTAATTTATAAGTTCTCACAAGCGAAAATCGTATCTTCATAAACTGTTTTTTCATAAACAACCTTAAAAACTTATAAATAATACATAAAAACTTATTTATTTGTATAAGCTGTTTTATATAAGCTCTAAAATAAGCTAATTCAAACGGGCCCTAAGTTATTTTTGTACGCCATATTGGAGAACTTAGAAAGATAAGCTGAAAAAAGCTTACGAAAATTGTCATAGGTTCTCGTACTTTAAAAACTATTCTTAAAGAAAAAAAGCTCCCGTAAATATATTATTATTTGTTTTCTTTTCTAACAAGTTCAATGAAATGGGCCGGGTCCATGTATTTGACGAGTTTTTAAGCATATGGTATCAATATTAGATGTGTAATTATATAAGATATAATGAAAATGTTTAACATCAATCCATTGTCGTCCAGCGGTTAGGATATCTGGCTTTCACCCAGGAGACCCGGGTTCGATTCCCGGCAATGGAATAATTTTTTAAACATCCCTTTAAAAAATAGCAAAACCAATTGTGTTTACTCCTTTTTGTTATTCCATCGCCGAAAGCGAAAGCAAAACCAATTACGAATATTAACATTTATGAAAAGTCGAGCTCAGAAAACTGATTTAATTTTATTCTTTAAAAAAAATTATTTAATTTAAATTGATTTCTATTTTTGCAAACAAAATTAAACATCCCCTAAAAAAATATCAAAATTAACCTACTGTATCTTATTAAAAAAAATTAATTTGATCTCTTATAGATACTTAGTCTCTGATATTTTTATATGAAACAATTAAATTAGTCCCTTTGTTAATTTAGAAAAAAAAAACTCAACTTTAAACACAATAAGAAATCACTTTAATGTTCTTGTGTTTTATTTTCAAAAAAGTTATAATTACCATTTCTTTTAGTCACAAAATTAACATATTTCATTCATCGAAGTAGTCGGAATATAATAAAGGGCAACTAGCATATGACAATGTTGCACTAGCTAGTAAAGGAGCCATTGTTAGCTTTCCTCCTAATAAAAAAGCATCCTAAAATTTGGTGAAGAGTGCATAATAGTTGTGCAAGCATGTAATAAGGCACTAAACTCCGACCTATGTCTTGGTCTACCCTTGTACCATTCATGACTAACTTGCAATCTAGTTCTATAGACTCTCAAGTATAAACCTAAACAATGCTGGTTTTGACCATGTGCTTCTCTTAAAGACTTGGTTGGCCAATATCCCATACAGTTCGTGCGAATATAAAATCGTCCTTCTCATCGATAACACACATGCTTTCACTTAACTTGTTTTGGTAAAAATAAATAAACACTCGGATCATCATTACATTTAAGCTCCCTAACATCGAAGAAAAGCACCACATTGTTGTCATCTCCCTCCAAGGTTTTTGCACTAGGCATGCTTCATCTTCTTTCTCCCGCTACATTACATTTAAGCTCCCTAACATCGGAGCAAACAACTTGCTGCCATTGATGCATATGTTCATGCGCCAAATGAAACGATACTGTAGCACTTGTATCTTTCCCCTTCCACACTTTCTCATTCTTATGTTTAAAAATACTTCATTTTGATGCAAGTTCTAAGAGATTAAAGGGTTAATATGTATTTACCCCCTGTAATTTGGGCGAGTTCCGGTCTACCCCTGTAAAAAAAAAGTTTAGATTCCAACCCTGTAAAATAAGATTCTTTGATTTTAGCCCCTGAACCATGTGACTGTGCAGAATTGCTGATGTGGCGAGCTGAGTGGCATGCTGACTGTGCATATCTGATTATGTGGCATGTTGACTGTATAATTAATTTTGTTTTTCATTTTTTTTAAGAAAATTAAAAAATTTGTAAAAGTTAAAAATAAAATCAGGATTTTTTTTTATTACAAAAAATAATTTTCAAATTTTTTTAATATTTTGAAATATACATTTTTCGAAAATTCCAAAATTTATAATTTACGAAAAATATATATTTAAAAAAAATTTAATTTTCCATAAATTTTTTAAATTATTTTCGAAAATATAGAAATATATATTTTTCGAAAAAGAAGTTTTTTAAAATTTCTCAACAAAAAAAAAATCTGGAAAATATTTTTATTTTTAAAAATCTGGATACAAATTTATTTAAAAATTTAGGAAAAGTTAGATTTTTTTTTCGAAAATTTGATTTCAATTTTTTTTTTTACAACGTGTTACAGATTTGAGAATATTTTTTAATATTTAAAAATTGAGGATAAAAAAAAATCTGGAAATTTCCACCCAAAACATGCCACTTCCCAAACTTCTTTCACCTTGATGCACGCAGAAAAAGAAAAAAAAACATGTCAATCATTCTCACAATTACATAGATAACTAGACTCTTGACCCGTGCTATCGCAATAGGACGGGTTTGATAGAGTTAAACACTCTAGTATTTTATAATGATTGATATTTAATTTGCTATTAACAGAGTGTTCAGAAGATAGTGTCGCTAGCATTTCTCTACATTATATTATATGACATCCAAATCAATAAAATATATAATATGGAACGCAATAAGTTTACCACAAAATTCCCCCTTGCAATGGAAATTTGACACATTTTAGAATGACATAATTGATTAATCAACTTGTCATCAGTTCAGTTTATTGTTGACAGAAATATATAAACAAATTAATCTGACATTGTGATGTACAGAAATAGGGTACTTTATCGTCATTATCTGCAAGTGATTTAATCCTCCGTCCTATATAATTTTAGAGAAATGATATATGTACAATTATTTTATGACAACTTTTTATATCATACTCACGTGATGTACTTATCCACTCTCTTCCTTTACCCCTCTCTCTATATTGGTTTTGACTAGAGAAAAGAGAGACAGATATGATCGTCACAAAAGTTGTCATCAATGAGTGTCCAAATATCATTACTCATGATTTTAAGCCATCCTCATACTTTTGTTTCAAATGCTAACTTGAAGTCGGTCTTTTGTTGGCTAACATCCCCTAACCGCCCTCCATAGAAAGACATTCATCCTTTGGGAAATTTTCATTCCCCACAACTTTCTGCAATTTTCATCCATCTGATGCTGCCCATTAACAATGAGATTTTCCATGATATAATAATACCCGACTTAACACCATATTCATTCATTGGAGTAAATTTCCAGCTCATTGTATCTTCCTGGTCCTCGTCACAAATCGATATTGACAATATACACTTAGTATCCATTTGAGTGTTTTCGTATAAATATTAAACTTCCGTGAATAGTAGTATAAAACAAAATATTTATATAAAAGAAAATATTTATAATGTATTTGAAAAAAGTACAAGTAAAAATTAGTATTATTCACCAAAAAGAAAGTAAAATTATTATTAGAAATATAAATTAATTATAACAACTAATGTTAACACAGGATTTCAATGGAAAAATTATTTACCTACATATTGTTATAAATTATTCAGAGGTAAAAGTAAAATTATTATTAGAAATTATTTGATGATGATCTCATACAGCATGCTATATGAAATTAGGTATAGAGAATTTGTTCCATACGTCTTTGGTAAGTTATTAAGCATGAACTAGACCATCGACCCGTGCTAGCGCACGGGTCATATAGAATGTAATATTTGATGGTAATAGGCAACAAAATAGTTTAGATGAATGTCATGATTGTCATATAGTATTTCATAATATTAAAAGATAGAGCACCACCTCTAGATCTTGAGTTATATTTGAAAATCGGATACTTGAGGAGCTATAAAGAAGAGATGATTCCTTGAGATTTACGGGAAGAAATAGTTCTTTTTCTCTCTTAATTTTATAAAAAGATGTTTTGATTCATGTCACGTATGATGATGAATAACTTATTTGGTTGAGCTAATGAATTTAAAGAGTGTTAAGAAGTTAAATATCAATGATTCGAATGGAAAATTATATATTCCATATTGACACTTATCATATTTTAAAGTATTTAGATTTCACAGTTGTCAAAGTTCAAAAAGGATTTAAGTGACACTTGGTTGATGATGCTGGTTTCTTGCCAGAAATCGGATCCCTTTTTATGGCTGAAAAATTGCGGTTCGTTGATCTTTGCGGTCCAAGAATTTGCAATCTTTGGAAGATAAAATTCTGAACCTATACACATGAATTTGCAGTATGATCATTTTAAACTCCAACAAGAAGTGGACGAGAGAAGCAGTACCAACCACATTCAACCCAGTTTACACAAAAGAAGCTTCTACTAAAAGTGTTGTAAGCTGACATTCATTTTTGAAATCAACCATTTATCTTGTCGGACCAGAAAAACAAGAGAACATTTATCTTCTGACAAGTTTTAAAACTTGTGAACCAGATCTTTAACTAATCTTAGATAAAAGGAACCAGGTTCTTCTGCGAAAAATTGATGGTTGTGACAAGAGATAGCAACAAGATAGCAATTCAATCTTGTAATTAAAAATAAAAAATGCAAGTAAATATTTTAGTCTTGATTAGGGTTTTGATATATGAAGGGAGGACAATACTCCATTTCTACTGGATTGTTGAGGGATTGAAATACGAATAATAAAATGCAATATATATTTTAGAAGGAAATTATTAGGTTAAGTTGCTGCAGACCTATCAAAATTAACAAATAAGGAAGACGGTTTAGGGTTTGCTATATATAGCTGAGTTTGCATAGAAATTAGGGTAGCCGAGTTTGCATGGAAATTAAGGTATTCTGTTTGTAAACGTATTAAATAAGTGTACACCAACTTGTCAAAAAAAAGTCTACAGAAACATTAGATATATACAATACAATAAAATAGGAATGAAAAGCTCATCAGAGGAGAAATATTATTGTTGCGCTGCATTTTAGATGAAATTTGTTAGGTTAAATTGTTGCTAACCTAATGCAGCATTTTAGAAGAAAATTATTAGGTTAAGTTGCTGCAGACTTAACAAAATTAATAAATAAGAATTCCTGGAAAATGAATTCGAAGCATTGAGCTGACACAACAAAGTTGTTTTATCGAACTGAACATAATATGACATAAATGGTAGATTTCTAAATCTTTAAACTATTTGATCTCTAAACAATGCTATGGACAACTAATAGTTATTTCACCTTGCTTTCCTACCTTGCATTTGAAAACACACATAAGCCTGCCGACCACGTCACATGACGCAATTATGTTTAGTTGATATTGAATAGAATTCATTCTATTTGAAGTTGGAATTTATAACTTGAAGTTAGAATTTATAATTTTTGATTGTAGAATTGATTTCTACGTACAAATAATCAATTTTATCAAAATCACTTATTTCCATCGCACAACTAAATACACACATAGACAATTGCTTGATAAATGGTCATTAGAGATTTGGGGACACAAGGTTGATTTATTTATGCATGTTTCAATTGACTATGAGATTGACCAAATAACTATGATTTGGACAAAATTTACCTTTTAAATTTTGGATATTTTAATTTTATCAAAATTACCACCATTTAATAAATGTAGATCATAATGCTCCTCGTAATTATTTTTCTTTGGGTCTGTTTGGTTTGAGAGTTTTGGAGGGGAGGGGAGGGGAGGAAGATTTTTAATTTGAAGTGTTTGGTTCAATTTTTAGAAGGGGTGAGAGGGGAGGGGAGAAATTTTTATTGCACTGTCAAAATTATCCTTAGATTAATTTAAAATCTCAATATTATCCATATAACATTTGTTATTATTATGTTATATTATCCTTAAACAACTTTTATTATTATTATTATTATTATTATTATTATTATTATTATTTTAACCGAACTTTTATTATTATTAGGTTATATTTTATCAAAAATTATTATTAGGTTATATTATCTTTGTAACAACTTATTACTACTTGTAACAACCCTATTATTAACAACTTATTAACCCTATTATTAGGTTATGTTATCGATTACATCGTTATTGTTTCGTTACTTTATTATCCTTATTCAATCAAGGATAAAACAGTAAAATAATCTTAAAATCCCTCCCATTCCCTTGCGAACCAAACAAATTTTTAATTAAAATATCTCTCCTCCCCTCCCCTCCGTTAAAATCCCTCCCCTTCCCACCCCTCCCCTCCTAATTCTCGAACCAAACATACCCTTGTTAACAAATTAACAAGACCATTAATTAAATGATAGAAAAAAGAAAAGCACATGGGAAAAAAAATCAGAACATAAAAAATTGAAGTATATTAGCAAAGTCAAATTAAGCATAAAAAGGCCAATAAAATTCAAGTATATTGTCCTAATATGTTACAATATCAGAAAGAGGCAACGAAGGACAACCACTGAACAAAAGCCAGAAAGACCCAGAAGAACTCTATTATTCTACCAAACTTTCCATCCATTCAAAGCAAACAAAGTAGCAGTAGTCTTTTTCTTTTCCAACTTCCTTTTGAAGCCTTTGCTCTGATTCTTATCTATTCTCCATGCCCCATACAAGTTGTATGTATTTCAAAAAAGCACTCCAACCGAATGATTACAAATCACATGACATTACACGCATTAGGATTTTCATCACTAAAATAAACAAACGAATCTGACGGTTGTGATGAAGTATACGATTCCGGTTCATACGTGTACGGCCTGTGTTGAGGCTCCATTTCGTTTCCCGTATTCATCACATGCGCGTATTGATACGGTTGTGGAGGCGCATAATACGCTGCTCCGTAACTACTGCTGCTAGGATACGCTGTATGATGGCTCACGGTAACAACCGGTGGAGCAGCAGTAAAATGAGGAGGACCATAGTACTGCGGTGGGTAAAATTGTTCGTTAATGTAATGATGTGGCGGTACTTCATTGGTTAGGTTCGAACCTGAATGTACTTGCCCATGAAAATTACTACTTTGACCTTGAAATTGACCATTTGACCGGTTACCTGAACCACCGGTAAAAGGTGCATCACCGAAGTGTTCAACATTAACAACACTTTCTTCAGCATTGTTGTTAACAACTTTACCTTTCCCTTTCTTTTTCTTCTTTTTCACTCCGGTGCTATCACCACCGGTTGAACCGGTTTTCTCATTCGTCAATGGCTCTTCATTATCATCATTAGGAAATTGAACTGCGACGTTAACTTTTTTCTCGGCTACCGGTTTAGCTGGTAACACCACTGTTTGTTTTCTCACCTCTGGCTTTAGTTCTTGAACATGTACTACACCGGTTTTCCCGGTTGTGGAACCTTCGTTGGGTTTGTTAACTTTACTGTCACCGCTTCCGTTGCCACTTTTAGCGGTGTTGCCGTTAACTTCAACGTTCTTGGATGTGGATGTGTCAACTTTACCTGTTCCAGTGTTGTTGTTTTCGCTGTTTTGTTTGATTTCTATTTCTTCACTGTTTTCAGTTTCTGGGTTGCTCTCTTTCTCTTTGTTTTTATTCTCTGGTTTTGATTGCTTCTTTTTAGATACTGTTGGTTCAGGCCATAACTCAACATGCTTCCCTGTCTTGTTGGTCAATTTGTGGATCAAAATATCGCTGTTTACGTTCCCGGTTACGGTAACTTTTTGTTGCCTTAAATCAATGTCTATGTCTTGAACACCTAGATTACAGAAAGGTATAAATTGAACGTTGAGAAAAACCAACAATAGCCTTTCAATGAATGAATACTAAAAATGAAAGTAAAAAATAAAGAAAAAGATTACCTTGTATGCTTTGAAGAATTTTGTGTACTTTTCTCTTGCAGCCTACGCAGTGAATGGAGACTTTCAACACAGTTGTCTGAGGTAAGCAACAAGTTTAGAAGCAGTTGAAGAAGGATAGTACGTTGCTAAGGAAACAAGAAATGAAATGAAAATAAGAGGTGGAACAAGAGTTTTACCTTGTAGTTGAGATGTTGTTCAGCCTGTGTTTCTGATGCGGCCATTTGAAAGTTTGAAGTGAAATAGAAATGGAGAGATGTTAGAGAGAAGAGGAATGAATTAGTGCAAAAGGGTACTTTGAAATTGATGGGAATGCTTAAAAAAGCAGAGAATAAAGGCATGTAGGCACTAACGAATATTTTATTATAGCCTAAAAAATAGAGTGGTATAATTGTAGGCTTTCATGAAAAGAAGGACCTGGAAAAAGAGACAAAAAGATATCGTAGGGCCTTGATTGTTCTAGGTGTAACCGTATTTTTTCTCGATTTCTGCTATTCACCCCGCACATAGCATGATTTTCAAATATACCTCTGCAAGTTAAGTCATGCAATGTGACTTAACTCACGCATCTTATAAGCTCTGTATGACTTAACTCACGCACCATTGGCGTGTGCTAATTCACGCACGTTGGCTGATGGTCAGAGCTAAAGAACAAACGTTTTTCTCACTTTGGTCAGATTTTCAAAATTCAATTTAGATATTTTTTTATCGATTGATTTAGAAATCCATCAGATCAGATAGAAGCAAGGTTCAACCAAACCCTTTTTTTTCTCTCTTTGTTCTAATAAAAAAGGTTACTTTTTAATACTTGTTACTTATTTCTTTCTCATTCGGTTAGAAATCTAATGGTTTCAATTTTTTGTCCGATTATTACAACATTAAATGATACTACAGTAGTCGGTCAACATGTATAAGTATCTCATATTTAGCAAATTAAGCTGTACTTATTTTTTTTAAAGGCACAAACTTATTTCATTTTCGTATGAATAATGTTTGTAGCACAGGTACAAACAACATGATAACTAGCAAAAAGCCTTGGTCCTACAGTAATACCCAAATTTAGTGACATTCTATCGTTGATACAATCTGCAACAATTTAATTTCAATCCAATTTGATAGCAACTCTTTGAAAAGCTTCTTATTCCTTCCGATCATAGATGGTAGGCAAAAATATCTTCCTGTTTGACATCAAATTTCATAGAGGGCTTCTACACGAAATAGACTTCAAATCACATTTATGCATATCAATAGACCTAATTTCTATTATACAGCATTCCAATCAAACTCAAAAAGTGAAGACTTTTTTTTCATACATGTTTACAACTCCATCCATCAAAGGGAGCTAGCTATATATATACCTCTACAACAAAAAATGATTCAACTATTACGGGCAAAAAAGAACTACGTCAAAAAGAATCTAAAAATTCTCTTTATGAAAATCAAACTTGGTGCCAGTTTTTCTTGAAAAGTCCAAAGAAAGCCTTCTTAGTTCTCCAACCAATCCATGCGCTCCGCAGTAAAAAACACCTAAGAACATAATGTATGTTATATTATAAATTTGCTAAAAAATATGTTAACTTAGATTTCAACAATCAAACTAGTAATTAAGAGATAAATCCATACTTACCAACTTTTTTTTCAGGGTGTTTAAGAGCAACATGTTTATAGACATTACGCCAATTTGGTCTAGCAAAATGTGTCTTAACCCTTGTCTCTGAAACTACATCCACACCATTTTTGGCATGGTGAAGGGATTGAAGCATTGTGATCAAAGCGGAACGAGCATCGCCTTCTTCATACACACTTGTGCAATAGTTATGAAGCTCAATTACTCCTTCCTTATCATTCTCCGCTACCTCATTCATCACCCCTTTAAACCATTCAAACGAACCCTGCTCGCGAGTAACCCAATAGAAATAGGCTCGTTTGGTTGCGAAAGGCTTTTTCTTATTGTTCTTAACTCCGCTTTCCACCTCCCCTCCTTCTTCTAAGTCGTCTTCTTGTTGCTTAATGTTGTTTAGTACATCTTTGAGTATGCTAATCAAAGGAGTTGCGCCGATTCCTAGCCCTACTAGAAGAAGGACTTCATAGTTTTTGTAGTCTTGTGCTGGTGCTCCATAGGGTCCATCAATTCTTAGTCTTGGCATCCTACATTTTTTTAAATTGAGTTTCACTATGATAAAAAAGAAAGCTATCCTATCAATTTCATAGAAAAATAATTCATATACACTAAAACACTGTCGGTGTAAATATTTTTTACACCTTGAATCAATCATAATTGTCAAATCATTAAAAAGGTTTAACTATACCTTGGTAGGCTTGATTTGCCTGGCAACATATCAGCTCTTAGAAGACCACTTTGGTCATCATTTGCTGGTTGACATGCCTGCATAAACCATGACGATGAATGTACTTAATGCCATGATCATGAACAATATCAAATAAATATACAACTTTGAAGTCCAAATTAAAATATAACATAGCTCTTTCTCTTGTGCGCGAGCATTTATTTACCTTGGCAAAAATACCCTTCAGTTGTGACGTCCAATCGCCCAAAGTTCGAATGTGAACGCTTATATAGTCATCTCCAGGAGCTGATGTAATAGAAAAGGGATGCCTGGAGACAAATTGCAAGTAAAATCAAGCATTACTCTATAAAATCAACTGGCCACTGTATTTGTATGAATGGTAACAACAATATAAGAATGATAATTTGGAACTTAAATTAGGCACATACCATTCAAATGGAGAGATATCTGAACAATTAACATAAATATACTGTCCACTAGTGTACTTAAATCCTTGTGGTTTAGACACATGCAGTGCTAGTACATTTCCCGGGTACACTGCAACCTGGATTTTTTTTCAATGAACAACATTATAAGTTCATTTATAATACCATTAAATTAATTACATAATTGAAGATGAAGGGAGTGAAATGAAATTCTTGAAAATGTACCTTTAGTATCCTCACAGATTTGTAGCCAGATCTAAATGCTCGAAGTAGTCTTTCGCATCCGTATAGTATCATTGGAACCGCAAGATACATCCATGTCTGTATATTTCGCATAATTTTGTGACAAGAAATTCATCAAATAATCAACAAGATGAAAAAACAACTAGAATGGAACAAAAAACACATTAGTTTGAGTTAGAGCACGTACTGTTTTCTTATACCATTTCTTGCTAAGGTAAAGGAAGTATCCATGAATGATAAAAAGAACATACACAATGACAAAAAGGTGATGTGAATACCAAAATGCATTAAAACCAGTGAGTTTCTTGAGGGGTTTTGGAAGGTTTAGCCTATTACGACGAAACCAAGGTTGTGCTAAAATGAAAGCTATAGCCATAAGCACAACCATGACCACACCGGTCCAACCCTCGGTTCCTTTAACGAACCACCAATAATTATTAGGTCTTTCATCTCCAAAAAACTGTTTCATGGGTTCATATTCTTCATCTGTGGCGTGTAATAACCTTGGGAAGTCACAAGTTAAATGTGAAATTGCATGTAATCCAACCCCAATTGCAATGCCAAAAGCTATCACCTAAGTAAATAGTAAGAGGAAAAAAAACATTTACTAATTTGTTTGGTGGTATTTGTAGAGTAAACTACTCAAAGAAAATAGAAGTAATACACTGTATGATTAATCCAAAATCTAACATGTTATTTTAGTCTATCATAAAGTGTATTGGAGAAAAATTTGTATCTAACACAAATTGACAAAATTGACTTTTGAGATGATTTTTTTTTGACAGAGACTTTTGAGATGATGATTTTCCAATCTGTTTACACTTCCTTAATTTGTGTCATATTTCTAATGATGTCTGCTTTGAACTTTTCTCCAATATCCCTACCATGTCGAGGGGAAATTCGTGGTTTGGTGCGTGGTCCGTGTTGTTGATAATACAAGTGACCTAATAATTTAAAATAAGCTCTAATATCATTTTTTTTTCTCTTCTTTTTTAGTATAATACAACCTCAAAAATTGTCAAGTTTATAAATTCTCTGTCATAAAGAATCACTGACTTCATTAAGAATTTAGGATCCAATCTACAAATTGTGGAATCTAGACTTCAATCTAAGTCATAATCCCAATGGAAGTTTCAACCATATGTACCAATCACAATAGGTGTAAGTGTAACATTATAGTTTTTATTTTTTTAATTATACATATAATTGTAACATTATAAAAAAAATCTTATCGTTTTAGGGTCTTAAATTTACCTTGTGAAAGTTGATATTGTCATCAAACGGAACCACCATTCCAAGCTTGGTCCTACTCCTAAGCCAAGTGATTGTGTTTCTACACACAGGCAACAAGATCAAGGCCATGTTAAACTTGAGTGTCTCGGCGCCGCCCTTAGCCGTGGTGACACAATATCCCATGACATGGAAAACGGCACGACGTTTGTACTGGATGAACTTCCAAGTGAAAAGTGCTGCACAAATTGAAAGCCATAGAGCTATGATCCAAATACGTTTCCAATTGTCTTCCATAAAATAAGCTAGTTCTCTAAAAGCCCGTTTAATAGGGTTGCGCTCTTTGGTAGGGACTAACTTCTGGCTCAACATTTGGCTCAATACCCTACTATCTGTAGTTATGTGAGCTGATTGTGCTGGAGCTTGTAAAAGAAGCATTTCCAAGTTGTACAGCTGCACAAAATGAGACAAAAATTTAATGAAGAATTATATGTGTATATTCAATTAGAAAACAAATTAAAATATAATTTACTGGCTCAATTTTGATGAGGTCATTCTCACTAATGAGCTCCATTTCCTAGCTGATCAACTTAATTTATTTATTTAAAGAATTTACAAACCTCAATATATCCAAGGTTGTTTGGGTCAAGCTCCTCCATGATAAGGGCAGCATATTCCTCTGCTCGTTCTTGTAATTTTGATAGCTTATTGGCCGAAGCACTTAAGGCAATAATCTGAAATACATGAAACATACTACAATGTTCACACCTCCACAATTGTCTTGTAAATAAACTATCTACCATATAAGAAATTTTAATCTTAATTTGTCTAGTGGCCAATTGGACACTCACTTAGTACGTAGTAAGTTGTAACAATAAAATTAACAAAAATAATAATAAAGTCTCACCTCTTTATCCGCATGAGCTTAGCTCAGTTGGTAGGGATATTTAGGGGTGGCAAAACGAGTCCGGTCCGTTGGACCATCCCGTTTAGCCCGCCATTTTAGGCGGGCTGGGGTGAGATTTTGAGCCCATCTCTCTAGTTGGCCCGCCCCTGTTAAGTAGCGGGTCATAGCGGGGTGGGGTGGGCTGGCCCGCGGGCTTATTAAACTTTCTTTTTTTACTATTAGTGACCGAATTTTTAATTTACACTCTCGGTCTGAGTTTGATTTGCTCTGATTCACTTGAGTTTAAGGTAAGCTTTGTTGGTCATTTATCTTAGTTGTTGTTTGTGTTGAGTGAACTTAATGTTTGCGTTGGTCTACTTATTTCTTTCTTTCTTCTTTTTGAAGCCATGATATGTTATATTAGTTTCTTTTTCGTCTTAATTTCTAAAAACAGAAGTTTTTATTTAAATATCCTTAAAATAGGTAAAATTGAACTTATTTTAGTTTACAGGACATTGTTCAATGTATGGTGAATTTATTTTGAGATTTGTTTAATGTTCGAGTCTTTATATTGAATTTATTGTTTTTATAATAACAGCGTATTTGTTAATAACAATCGACAAAAAACTATTTAAAAAAATAGACGCGCCAGCCCGCTAGTCCGCCTTTAGGCGGGGCGGGGTGTGAGTTTGAGCCCACCCCCTCAAGTTGGCTCGCCCCACCCCACCCCGTTTTTGGCGGGCTAATTGCGGGCTGGGCCTAAACGGGGCGGGCTGACCCATATTGCATCTCTGGGGATATTGCATATTATATGCAGGGGCCGGGGTTCGAACCCTGGACACCCCACTTCTTCACAATTAAATTGTGTGAGTTCTAACCACTAGGCTACTTGAAAGAAAAGGAAAAAAAGTCTCACCTCTTTTACTTCTTCTTCTGTAATTCTTCCATCAGCATTCTTGTCCACCCTGGGATAGTGGCACACGAGTGAAGTTTATGAGTCACTAAGTAGTTAAAAAGCACAGTATTTTTGACATTAGGCTCGAAAATATTTTTTTATTTTGACTAAAGATACGTACATACGCAATTTTCTTCAAATCATGCTAACTCTAAGTACTAGTATATTTTTCTATAGTCAACAACCTAGCCAGCCATTCTTTACAATTAGTTGATCCATGCATATATATGACACCCTTCTTGTTTTTGCTTGCTTTACTTTTTAACTGCTACAATAGACTTTGTGTAATGTGTATAATTAAGTAAGATAATTTTGCACTATGCAAAAGTGTTTTTTTTATTATCAATGAAGTAATAAATCTCATTATATCTCTCATTAATGGTGATGTTAATTGATCTAATAATAGAATATAACATGTTATGTTAATTATTTTTTGAAGAATAACATGTGATGTTAATTGATCTCATTAATGATGCAATGTTATTTGTGTTCTACATAACTAGCCCATATAATAAACTAAACTTTGTTCAAGGGTACGCTGAAGTGTATGAATAAATAATTCCAACGATAAAGAATATTCCAATATTATTACATGTAAAAAAATATATTCCAATACTCACGAACAGGGATAATTTCCTATGGAACTAAATAAAAAATTATTACTATTAAAACACACACTTTATTTTTAAACGGTTTTGCATTTTATACAATTTTTTCGTTCTCTATAGGTCCAACATCAACACTTATTCAATGTTAATTGTATACAATATGTATTAGTTTTGTGTGTCTAAATAACATAGTTCAACTAATTAAAAGTGTGTATTAACTATACATTCAAACTAAATGATCTTAACATCTAATAAAATAATGTAAATTTTAATAAATGAAATGTTAAAAAGTGTCTCTAAGTATTTGTTAAAAACACTAATATAGAAATATTTTCTTAGGAAGTGATAAAAAGTTGTATATTCAACTGTTTATTTTTTGTTGTTGTTATTTTACATTCTTAGCTGATATAATTGTCACAGAACTGATTAACATGACCCAATAATAATTTTATGAACATTAATTAGTCATACAGAATCTACATTTATGAATAGTGCATTTAATTTGCAATGCAAAAATCCTTGTAACAATTAACATGTTCATTAATCAATTAATACTGTTAGGAATTTAGGAAACAAGGTTGAATTATGCAACTGAGTGCGGTTTAGCTATTTGAAAACGATTGCAAAATATTTTAAGTAAAGATCACGCAATTGTAACAATTTTCTAGAATGGTTAGAAAACTGAGCACTCTACTTGGACAATTTAGTCCAAATACGACGATCACATTTCAATTTTGAAGCCAATATAAAACCCGTTTGGCCATCTCTTTCATGCTGACAAGTGACAACTTAAATGGACATTTCTCTTAATAAGTTTTCTTGCATAATTTCCTATTGAAACAGATATTTTGTAAAAATAGAAATGAAATTATGAAGTCTTCTTACATGCCAAAAAAGGTTTGAAGCCTTGAATCAAAGCTTTGATCTGTAATTTGGTCCCAAAATTCTTGCAACTCTTCCTTTGTTATGGAAGCAGCTACTATACCTCGACGACGTGCTAAGGCATCAAATAACTCACCAGCAAACTCCTTTGACTCGTTCATTCCTAATCATTGTCATTTCCACCCCAAATTAAAAAATAATATTAGTTTCAGCAAGAGTTTCTTAATATAAATTTATATCCTTTTCTTTAACTTAGCAAGTAATTTAAATTAGTCACAAATTTCTATGTTAGTTTATGTAATAGTTTTTAGTTATCACTACTACACATATGACTTTCACTAACGTCTGTAGCATGGATAAAATGTTACTCAATTTAACCCTTATTTGTTACGTGTCTAAATAGTAACATTTTTCTTGATTTAGTAACATTTTTTACATGTTACTAAATGCCATATATGTTGTAGTGTATAGATCATTACTAGTAATAATAAAATTAATTAAAGCAAGACCTAGACATGCATGCATACTAGACTTTAATTGAGATAAAATGGTTTTACATGAATGTTTAATCAGAACTCATGATATTACATCGTAAAGGTAATTTGTAGCAGTAATTTTAAAATAGTTGCAAAATTCTGAATTTTTTATTGCGTCAAATCAATTTAAACATATGTTTGACCTTGCATTGAGATTTCCATTATAAATGAAATGTCTTGAACTCTTATAGTAAAAAAATTGATTAAGTAACATGAAAAAATGAGTGTCCTACACGTCTTTTTTTAGCATGACAATTATGTCCATTTTTTGACTTAATGACCATTATTTCAAATGAACTTCCATTTATATGCAAAAAAAAGAAAGAAAGTAAATGATGTGAATGAAGCATAGACCATAACATGGACATACCTATGCACTGACTAAATCGAGTCTTGGGCAATTTTCCCTCCACAGCCAACTCATCAAAACGCTTCTCAACTTGGGACCAACCTTCACTTCCAACGTTTTTTGTCATAAACTTAAGACCTTGTAGAGCACGAGCAGCACCAGATTTTGATCTATCAACCTTATCAAACGCCTTAAAAGACGTCATGCGCTTCAGCTCCTGAGACACCTGTCTCAGTTTAGCCGAAAGCGATGATGGAGGCTTCTCAAGCCGGCTTGCTAGAAACGCCGTTTCAGTGTCTCCACCGCGAATATTCTGAACGGAAACGGAGTCATCACGGACGTCCAACGTTATCTCCACCATTTCACCATCGTCCTTGAAGCTTGCACTTTTGTTCTTGCTTTGGTTTCGTTGTTTTTTGGATGCTAAAGGCCCACTCAGCGGCCCGCTGAAGCCCACCCGCGATCTTCGGCTTCCTGTGCTCTCTGGCTCCGACCATGACTCATGTTTGTTCTCTTGATCAATTTCCATTCTTAATTATTGTTTAGCTATTCTTCACTCCCAAGCTAATTAGTAGTCTCTAACTAGCTACTAAGTACGTAGTATATGTGTGTGCAATACAATATACTATAAATCCGTGCCTATGATAGAAATTGTATGGGGAAATCCGATATTGTATAATCAAATTATTTATATAGTAGATATGTGTGGGTTTTTGTGTTTATTCACAATAAATGTTTACAAGAATTATGTGATGAGAAATTGGAGAGTGGATAGGATTATTATGGGAAAGTGCTTACATTATGTGAGTATATATATATATATAAAATATAAAAAGAGAGACGTGGGTGAATAGGTAATAAGGTTGAAAATTTTATTTTCTTTTTGGCCGTAGGTTGAAAGATGAAATGAATTAGGAGGATATGATATGAGAGCATTGAGAGGTGATTTTTATATAATTAAGAGTCAAATAATGTGAGAGGTGAATCAAGGGGCGCATGTGGATATTGTTGTTCTGGTTTTGTACACGTTAGTTGACGGAGACCGACTGTGACTTGGTGAGTGGTTAGGTTTCAAAAGTTTTTTTCACTTATCTTCAAAAATTCAAATGACACTGTTAGAAAAGAATTTAACAACATGTTTTATGAGAAGTTGCATTATTTGCCTCTCATTATCACCGGAAACAAAGAGGAAACAGAAAACAAATTCTACTTTTGAGTGTGAAGGTAAACCCTCACTACTTGTATTGGATAGGCCACGGATTTGAAAGAGAGTTAATCATTGCTTCTCTCTTTTTCTAGAGCACTTGCACTTATAAGATACTGTGTTTTAGATTAAACAAAAGTCAAAGATATGTCTTTTAGGCAATTTCTTTTTCTAAATTGAGAGTACTAGTACAAGTCTATGTTAGTTAGTTACATGCTCCACTTATTTGAAGTGAAATAAAAATAAAATTTAAATCAAAATAAGTATAATGTAAAAGACAATTCATCACGTTTAACATATTCAAAATTTATTACATAATTGCCACATGATCTTCTTTTTTATGGGTGTAAGAGGTTCGGATCAAAACAAATATTCAAATCAAACAAAAAAAATACATGATCTTCTCTGTTTTCAATCAAAACTGATCTGCCATAAACTGAATTGGTTTAGTTCGGTTCTTGATTTTTTATTTTGAGATGTAACGATTCGATGAACCAAATTGATATTAATATCACCCCATATTTTACTAGTATCCCTCCTCACATCCTCATTCACACTTAGTTAAGCCTAACATTTTGTCATTTTGAGGCCCACTTATCTCTCTCATTGGTCTAAATCCAATCCTAGCTCATTAATCCAATCTGATACATACACCTCATTAGTGAGTTCATCTTTGCTCCATTTAGCCTTGCTCCATTTAATCCTTTTCATTGCATAGATGCTGAAATTAATCTTATTTCTATCATAGAGACCTATCCATCTTATTTCTATCATCATCTCAATCAGTGGCACAAACACCATACATCTTCCATTCTTGAGCAATTCCAGCAACATCGTGTGCTCATTCTTGCTAACATTGAGATTCTAAGGCCAAGCATGAAGAAATTTGTGAAAGTAATGGGTCCCAAATTCACACCACCACCAGATGCTTCCTTTTCTTCTTTTTCATCACCTTCATTTTTCTCCAACTTCTCCAACCTTTCTTCTTCCACTGATTTTTCATCGTCCACTTTAGCCTTCTTCGAAACGACGTCGTCTTTGGGTTCCTCTTCTTCTTCGCGAGATCGCTTTTCTTTGGACTCGGCAACATTTTCAACTTCCATGTCTACGGTGGCGGCGACGGTTGTGTTGGGATCAACGATTTCGAGCGCAGTTTCTTCTCCATCTTGTACAAACTGTCTATTAAAAATTTGTCTTTTACAAATCTGAATTTCATTCAATAAATTTTCTGAGTTTATCTTTGATTCCTCTGTTCCAAATTTATTCAACTCTCTTGTTTTACGTTATGAATTTTGTTTTGACGCCTTTGCTTCAAATCTGATCAAATGCATAAAATTATTGATATCACATAGCTGTTTTGATTTCTTCTTAATTTTAGGGATTCATCTTGATTTTAGAGATTTCTTTTTAATTGTAAATCAATGAATGTGAATGGGTATCTTGAATAAAACACTAATTTCATGGTGGTTGGGATTATAACTGGAACAGACAGAGAGGGCGGTGGCGGTGGAGAGAGAGAGAGAGAGAGAGAAGAAGAAGAAGAGAGATGGGGTGTAGTGTTGTGTATCAAGGATGCAATTTTAGTTTTCAGAAGAGAGATTAGAGGTGACGAGAAGAAGAGAGATGGAATAAGATGGATAAGTGTTTATGTTAACCTTTTAATTTCAGCCCTTGGATTTATTTTTACCATGTGTCATACATCTATGCATTGAAAAGGAGTAAATGGAGCATGGCTAAATGGAGCAAAGATGAACTCCTCATTAGTCACCACCATTCATCATTAAGTGAGAAACTATAGGAGCTTCCCCGTGATCATATAGTATGTGTAAAAATGTCTTGCTAAGTTACTGATTGTTGTGAAAATGTTACCAAAATCATAGAAGGTAATATTTTAAACTAAAGTCACTTCCATTTTTTTTTGCAAGGTCTGGGGTTGGAGTTCAAACCCCGGACACCACAAAAAAAAAAATCACTTCCAATTTATAATGTAATATTAACTGTTTTTTTTTCAACTATAGTTTCTAAAATGTGCATTTTTTTTTTGTGTCAACATCTTTCACAATACATTTATAGTTTTAGTTATAGTTGAATACACTAATAATACTTGATAGGGTTAATTTGTTAAAATTATTATCCTCTTATTTTCATTTGTCGTATTTTCTTAATGTATGTAAAATAAGTAATTGTGACAATTATGGTAAGATGGATGAAGCAACATGAAGGACCCTTCGTTGATAATAAAAAAAAGGTTTCTTTTTCCACACCCATATAATTATTAGGCGCCAAAGAAACAAGATTCTCATAATTAGGCTTTCAGATAGTCTATGGACTTCCGACAATTCTATTGTCTAACATGAAGCCAAAGTTATTTCATGAACATCTTTCGTAGCCGCCCCAACCATGAAATAAACCATTTACCTACAACCATATATCCCCGTTTTGGTCCAACTGGCCTCTCCTCCCTCACCAAATTGGTTACCAAAGAAGAAGTTACTTTAGCCCTTAACTCATGAACCTTTCAAAGCTCCTGGTCTTGATGGTTTTCAATGTATTTTCTTTAAGCAATACTGACACATAGTATACCTCCCTGGTTACTTCAACCCCCATTATCTCTTAAACTCTCATTGCTTTCATCTCTAAAATTGACCTTCCCATAAACATTTGCAACTTAGTCTACAAAATTATTACCAAAGTCCTTCGCCCTCTCATCGACTCCATTATTGGTCCCTATCATTATTGTAAGGGTACGTGTTACACTAAAAATTCAAATTTATGTTTCAAGCGAAACATACTTTGAGTGGAGGAATGATTTGGAATCAAACGTATCAAGGAAGCTACAATAAATTGTTGAAGACAACTGTTATTCTAGTACTAAAGGTTAAAATGATGTAACCTCCGAAAACTGTCACTCAAAGATTGCTCAAGAAGTTTCAAGAGCAGCATTTACCCAATCCGTAGGTGCCAAGGATTCAAATTCAAAAGAGAAGTTACACAAGAGAGATTATACATCAATGAAGTTAAAAAAAAAAAGTCTCTTTTGGAATTTAGAGGACACTTTGGGAATTTATTTTTTTGACCCTAATGCCAAAAAAAATGAAACATTTGACCCCCTTTGAGAATTATATACCAAAATGACCCACTTTGGGAAAGTTTTTTTTTTGTTTTGTCGTTTTCCCCATTACGGCCATTTCAAATGGCGGTAATGGGCTGCAGGTTTGTGCAGAGCCATCACTTCTTATCTTTCTTTTTTTAAATTTTTTTTATTCATTACAGCCATTTGGTTTGGCCGTAATGGATTTTTAATTTTTTTTCGTTTTTCCTTTTTTTTGGCACTATAAATTCACCATATCATTCATCCAAATTCACAATCATTTTTTCATACATTTCTACTTCTTTTGAATCATGTCTACTTGATTTGAGTAGCGTTTGAGTGTTTAATTTGATTTTAAATGAAACAACATTTCATGTTTGATTTATCTCGTATATTATTTTGTTTAACTAATATATTAAAAATCATAATTAAAATCATAAAATTGCTTAATTTCTTTAAACGACGAAATTTGATTAAAAGTAAAAAAAAAAGTCATAAATACTTATAAAAGATTGGTTGAACACATAATACATAACGATATTAACTAGCGTTTTTTATTGGTCGGACAATTTCTCCTAATATGACCGGGATGCCGACACAACCCACATAGTCTCAGTGTCGGTGTCCTTTCTTCCACCTCCTCGTCCATTTCAGTCCTAATGCGAGTACTATTGGGTCGACCTTTCTTTAGTCTTTGCATGTTTGGATTATGGAAAAGCTTAGGACCTTCGTATGGGGTCCAATAACTCTTGTCGTGGACTACTTTGAATGCTTTGTTGTAGATCGCATAAACATTCTCGTTTTTGAACACGTCTGGAATAAGGGTTGTGTAGTCATAGTGAAAAGAAGAACACGCGGCAATGACATGGGAACAAGGCAAATGTAAGGCTTGATATTTCCCACAGTCACACCACCTCGCTTGTAGATCAACCTTGAAAGTTCCCATTGGTCTCCCCTGTCTGTAGTTGACAGTCTCACGAACATAGATGGTATACATCTGTCGGTCAAACTGTTTGACATGATGGGTGTTGGACTTTACAATGTCATCCTTAAGCATGTTTTGGCAATATTCACTGAACACGTCTCCAAAACCTACCCTTGCAAATGCACCTTGAGCTCTTTCGGCAAAAAGACACGCCAACCTATAGTAGGTTGATTGGACTATAGGTGTAACAGGCAGGTTGCGTGATCCCTTAAACACAGAGTTCCATGACTCAACGATGTTGCTTGTCATTTGGCCCCATCGACGACCCTCGTCATATGCTTGAGTCCATTTTTCCTTCGGTATATTGTCCACCCAATCTAATGCACATTGATTTGCCTCCTGGATTATACCATGGTAGTAGTCGAACAAGGGTATGTTTAGGGCATGTCTTGTATGTTAAATAAAAAAATAGTTAAATATTATAGTTAATAATTACTCGAATTAAAAAAGCTGTAAGATAGTATTTTTACCCATAAAATGTACATTATCCTGAAACAAACTACGAACCCCAATGGCCACCACCACATACTAATACCATAGAAAGTCTGGCTGCAGGGTTTAACGAAGATGATTTCGTCAATGAAATTTGGACGAACTCTGTTCCACAAGTGCAAAATGACGTCACTATGGAAACTAATGATGAGGAGGTCGAAGAGGAAGAGCCTGAGGAAGTGGAAGAGCAAAACCAACGACCTGTACGAAGAAAAAAAGATAAATTATGTGCTACGGGAGGTCATAATTTAAATTGGCGTAATTGGTTTCGAAAGTAGATTTTGTTTTTATTTCTAACACTATAAATAAAATAATTACTGTTTTTAAATTAATATTTTTTATCATTATCATTAATATTTATTTATTATTATTTGTATTTAATTTTATAATAAATATATTATGCCAAAAAAAAGGAAAAACGAAAAAAATTAGAAATCCATTACGGCCAAACCAAATGGTTGTAATGAATAAAAAAGAATTAAAAAAAAAATATAAGAAGTGATGGCTCTGCACAAACCTGCCACAGGTCAAAAAAAGCAGCCCATTACCACCATTTGAAATGGCCGTAATGGGGAAAACGACAAAACAAAAAAAATAACTTTCCCAAAGTGGGTCATTTTGGTATATAATTCTCAAAGGGGGTCAAATGTTTCATTTTTTTGGCATTAGGGTCAGAAAAAAAATTCTCAATTTGGTGTCCATGCATTGTAATAGTTAGTTATTTCATTTGTTTATGTAATGCAATATCAAACTCCATGCAAGGGAGTTCATTTCTGCTTGAAAAAACCACGCTATTTGGTGTACATCTGCTTAAAGCATGTTTCATGTAAACCCGTCAATTAAGAACTCCTTTTAAGGATTTAACTGGTATCCTAAATTGCCCGTTGAGTTTATTTATTGTGGAGAAACTATTTTGAATCAACGGTACCTCTGACAATGTTATTATTTGCAAGAAATTGTTTACAACATATAGAAGCCTAAGAAGAAGGGTGATGTTGCTTTCAAGCTTGATTTGCAAAAACCTTGGACAATGTTAATGACTATTATTTGGTATGAGATATTGTTTGCAGTAAATTTAAGTTTATTTAGTAAACTATTCAATCTAAGGATATT
>Ga0228710_1001251_pt1 | contig 37441 bp, 12 predicted proteins | sample MedpolnodulmetaG_FD_177995 | JGI IMG/M metagenome (GOLD analysis project Ga0228710, IMG submission 177995) | Root nodule microbial communities from Medicago polymorpha collected in Santa Monica, California, United States - pink nodules | ecosystem: Host-associated > Plants > Roots > Nodule...
ACAAAACAAAATCAATAAAGAAATGCCTTATTATTTATATATTCACAATATATATTTATATCAATATCATGATACAAAGCCAAACTCAATCAATATAGATTGGCTATTAGGGCTTACTCCAACAGTACACATTTCATAGCATGCTCAAATTAGAACTCATGGATATCATTTTTTCAACGACCAGTTTTAATACAGTGTTTACACCAAAACTATTTAAATAACACAATATTATTGGGTTATTTATGTCTATTACTAAATTCATATCTTTATTTCCTCTTTTACTTTTACTCTTACCAAACAACCAACAAATCATCTCACTTTCTTCTTACTTTCTTTCCTTTAACCTTCTTTCCTCTAACTTTATTTCCTTCTACTATCCAAACATACCCGAAGAGAAAGGTTTTCGGGGTGGGTCCCATGCTTTAGGTTTCTCTAACCGCTATTTCTTCGCCTGTCAAACGAAAGAAATTAAGACTTTCTTCTTATAATCTGTCACAACTATCTCTCTCGTCTCAACTTCTGCAGAAACAAACAGGTTGTTAGTTAAAACTTATTCAATATTTGAATTATTTATTTTAAAATAAATTTATATGAAAATATAAAATGATATTGATTGATTGAATACATCAATTTAAGGGATTTAGCTTCAAGTGTAATTCATTTTGGGTATTAATGGTTGACATTTCAACACATGCATTTTATTTTATTTTAGAAAATTTCATCACATACATAATTTGTTACGGTATGCATGAAACATGAATTGTCAGGTTCACCAACAATTTGTTATACTCGGGTTCGTGTGAACATCTGCTACTAATCCAACTAATGTAATAATAAAAAAAAAATGAAGAGTAATAATAATAATATGTTTAAATATATAAAAAAGTTTAGGGATAAATATATAAAAAAAATTAATTAGTATCGCTTTAACAAAAAATTAATGGACTTTTTAAAAATGTATTATCATTCTTTGCCGGCTTATTAAATCTAATAGACATCCTTTCTTCAAAACAAAAAAAACTAATAGACATCCTTCAAAAATAAATAAATAAATAAACCTAATAGATTATTCTTAAAAAAAAATCTAATAGTCAATTTTATTGGCTTTTCTCAGAGGACACTTTTATTAACTTAGCTAGTTTAAGCATTTTTAAACCAAATAGACTCTAAAAGAGTCTAATTCGAAACATCGGTTAAATTATGTATAAGATTCGTGTGACTTATTCTTATCCTTATTTATGTGTGTGTCCAAATGTTTTTTATTTGTGTTTGTGGCACCAATCAAGATTATCTTTAGATAACAACTGTTTTTTTTAGGGGAATTGTATATAACCCTTATACAATAGTGTAAGTTTTTCCCTCATAAAGAAAAGGTATTGTATAAGTATTATTCAACCGTTGCTCTCAATTGTGTTTTTTTACAAGAGTTGCTCTCAGTTGTTGATGGGTTGTTAGGTTTTATAATTAATGCATGGGAGAATGACTTGCATTGGAGTCGTGGGTGGGTCACACAACAATTTGACATCTTTAGAAGTTAGAAGTTTTATTAATACTAATTTCAATGTGCATCTTTCCCTTTCTTATGAAAGCGACCATCACTAGGAAACAAAGTCAGTTTTTCCACACCACATGTTTGTTCTTCTGAAACATAATTACATTCTTGCACCTCAGATTTCGTATCAAAGATAACTAAGCATAAACAATTATTTGCATTATCAGTAAGCTTAAAAAGCATCTCAAAGGACGGTCATTCAACGAAAAAAAGGTTAAAGATGCATCATGAAAGAGACGTATACTTCCCCAATAATATGTAGCTAGTTATATATTATATATCCTACACCCTAAACTCTAAAACACTATATATTCACCCTAAACCCTAAAACACATATATTTGAAAAGTTTCTACTGTTACTTTGGTAGTATATAATGTATAACTTTTTTAAAGAGGGTATTTAATATATAACTAGCTACTAGTGATTTTTTAATTTTAAAAAGCAATAGCAATTTCATTAAACCTATTTCCCCTATAAAAAAACTATTTGGATTTAATGATATGCGATTTTTTTCTGTAAAAAAATAACGTAATCCAAACGCAAGTTGATATGTGCAACTATTTTATGATAATGTGAATTTTGAAAATTTCAATTTAAAAAGAGTAAATATGATGTCACAATAAGAATAGCTCGGTTGATATTACATCATATTTTAGACGCAGAGTTGAGAGTTGGGATTCTAAAAGCTAAAGCATGTATCTATATAGGAAAGAATTTCTTTTCCTTTTTTGATGAAAAAAGGGCAGCAGCACCTTTGACTTTAAAATGATAACGCCATTTAATAACTAAATAAAGAACATCACTTTTCTTTAAAATTATCTGTCCACACATTTAAGATATTGTTAGATTCTCCTTTCATGTTTTATTCGTCTTTTTGCAAATGGCTATACATTCTTTTCTACTTATATCCTTCCTTTTTTTTTACTAATAATTGTATCCTTCATTTAGATTGTCATGTTTATAATTTATTTTTAGGTTAAATATGTTTTTATCCCTATAATATAACAACTTTTTATTTTAGTCACTTTAAAATTTTCCTTCAACTTTTAGTCCCTATAAAATTTTCAATTACTACTTTTGGTCCCTATTTTTAAGTTAATTTTTGTATTTTTTTTAATGAAATTGTGCATAAATGTGTGGAATATTGTAAAATAAATTCCAAAAAAAGAAATAGAATTTTTTAACAAAACACAAATTAAATATGGATTTTTAACCGTCAAAAATATAAAAATTTATATTAAATTCATGTTTTGCTAAAACATTATAAATTTTTTTGGGTGAGATTCTTATAATATTATGAATTTTTTTACAAAATTTTATTCAAAATATGAATTCTATATATGAGTTTACTTTAAAGGAGGGACCAAAAGTGAAGATGGAAAAAATTTTAGGGACAAAAATTTGAAGAAATTTTTTAGAGGGATTAAAACGAAAATTTGACATATTTATAGGGACCAAAAATATATTTAACCCTTTGTTTTTTTGTAATGTAATTTAATTTTAATTCAAAATATTAGTTAAGTTTTATTTTTTTGAACAAGATTAGTTAAGTTTTAGAGTAAATAGGCAATTACCCCCCTGAAATTGTAAGTTTCGTCAATTACCCCCCTAAAATTGCACAACGTTAATCAATTTTCCCCCTCCGTCAAATTCTTCTGTTAGTAAATATGACGTTTTGCAAATACTCCCCTGAAGTTTTGCACTTATGTGCAAAATGCCCCCCGAACTTGAAAATTTATATATTTTTCTTATTTTTGACTCAAAAGATATTAATGGCAAACAATTAACAGTTAACTTAGAGTATACTCTACAGATGGAGAAATAGAAATAGAAGATGTCATAGAGGAGGAAAAGGAAATAGTAAAGAAGATGATCATAGTTGCACTTTGGTGTATACAATTGAAATGTAAAAATATGTTTTACATCGAACTTCATTTAAAGTCCCTAATTAATATGTAATAATGTTAAAATTTCATTCAACTGTGAGTGAACCTATCTATATGGTAATTTAGCATACTGTACTATATTGGATAAATGGGGTTCTATTTGTTCTTCATGCTAATTAGATTGGATAACTATCTTAATTCCAAGATAAACAATTCATGCACTTTTGTGAGAATTTATTCATGGTAGCGTAAATTGGCTAGCTAAACATTCATGATGCAGGAACTTATGGCTTCAGTTTGGCTTATGGAACAATGAATTGCTCAAGTTTGACATTTATTCAAACGAGCCTAATAAAAAGCACGAGTCTTCCCTTGTTATGAAAGAGTAACGCTCGAATATAGATCATTGATTTTTAGGAGTATTTTCAATATGTAATATCAAAGAGAAATTAAGTATATAAATTAAAGGATAAAAAAAAAAAATCTAAATTTTCAAGTTCGGGGGGCATTTTGCACATAAGTGCAAAACTTCAGGGGGTATTTGCAAAACGTCATGTTTACTAACAGAAGAATTTAACGAGGGGGTAAATTGATTAACGTTGTGCAATTTCAGGGGGATAATTGAAGTTTTGTTAATTTCAGGGGGTAATTGACGAAGCTTACAATTTCAGGAGGGTAATTGCCAATTTACTCTTAAGTTTTATTACAATAAAAAGTTTCGACTTCAATAGATAAAACATTAGACAACGGACATAATTAGATTCTATTTTTATCTTATTTGCTAAAATAATTTGAGTGCCAATAGAAATTATAATTCATTATACATACACAACTGAAAGCTTAATAGAAATCTCTGTTATGAAAATTGCTAACATATGTTCATGTTAAGGAACAACAAAAAAAATTGAAGTTAATTATTCAAAATTTTAAATGTACACAAATTATTGGTTTTATAATAATATTTTTACATTTGAGTTCTTTAATATATGTGTTGGTATGACAAAATTTAATAAAAAATTTAATATATATATTCAATAAATGTTAGTAATTAATTTTGTAGATTAATGGTTAATTCTTTATTTGGGTTTAAATTCAGGACCTTCAACACATTTTCTTTTAACTAAAATCACTTGAGCTATTTGCATGGACGGATCCAATTTATGCAATAATGTGGCTATATCACATTAGACTTTCTCCAGTGGCGGAGCTCTGAAGGAGCCCAAGGGAGTAGTGGCTCCCCCCAATATAAAAAGATAAAATAAAATTACATAGAAATATATCAAAAGACATCTCATATTTGGGAAAAATTACTAGACCCTCCTTCATTTGGTTTCCCCGATTGGGTAAAGTTGTATATGACCGTTATGGTATAAGTATTTTTCTCCCCCTAATAAAGGTGTATATAACCTTTATGTTATAAGTATTTTGCTCTCTCTAATATTTTAGGCAAGATCTGCCACTGAACTTTCCCCAAAAAAATTTACATATAAAAGATGTCTATTAGAACAAGTGAAGGATGATCATTTTTTAAAGTAATAGAGAGAATAAAATGTTAGAGAAGGTTGACGGTTCATTTTATTTTAATTAACAATTGTTAGGGTGGTAAATAGATATGATCTAATAAAACTAACCTAAATACAATTACTAAAACTTTTACTTTTAGTGAAATAGTACATAATCCTAATTTTATTGGATAAGTTTTTTTGCTGCTATTATATTTTAGCCACAACAAAAAATTAGGGTTAGATCCCCTTATGACTATCTAAATGTGTGATGTCATTTCATAATTAAAAATCTAGAAGAGAGAATGTCATTCAAGTGCGGAACATCTTCTGTGACCCAAAACCAATAGCATAGTACTAGGCTACTAATACTTCAATAATTTATCCAGCAAAAGGTGAGGGCCAACCCTTCACCTGAAATTTCATACACTAGAGGTTATGTCGGTAATAGATCAATCAATCACTTGGATGATAACAACATCAATTAATTAGTATCATAAATTTAATATTTTAATATAGGCAGATTGATAACTTGCATGCAACCAAACAAACTGAGGACAAGAAGTGCATAAGAATGTTAGAATGTAACGTCAAGAAAACAATTAATTATGAGTTATGCATCCTAAACCAATAGATCACCGAAAACAGAAAAATACAGCACCATACAAAACCAGACCATATATATCGTTGATTATTATACTATACTATATACTATACTTTTAATCAAAATAAAGGTTTAAGCGAAAGAGATGCCGACTAAAAGAAAAGGAATGAAAAGCAAACACTGACTAGAGAGTGGTGGTGCTCGTTGGTGTCCTCAAAAGCCGCACTTCGAATTGTCTTTTTTTTTACCACGTTTATTTTGCCAAATTATTTCCCATTGTATGAACAAGAGAAAACATTGCATTAGTAGGATCCACCCCATGTGATCCGTCATTAGGTCAATAAGATGGCCCTTAGCAATGAATGTTTAAACAAGATTATTTCTTTCTTTATGGGAGCCAAAAGCGCAACAAAAAATAGTAAAAAGAATAGCATAGTATATGAGGCATGACATTATATATATAGTTGTTGTTGTAGGTGCGGAGATTCGACTGTTTAGCTCGAAAGAGACGTTGTGTTTGTTGTTGTTGCAAGAAGTGGTTGGTTATTGGATTCATTCTATGTTGACGGTTGGTTCATACACCGCACTTTAGACATCCAATATAGGGATGTCAATGGGTATCCATGGGTACAAGTAATATGATATCCGTCCCCGCCCCGTTGGATAATTATGGTACCCGTGTCCATCCCCGCATCCGTGCAGGTATCTCTATACTGGTAATCCATGGGTATTTAGATACCCACAAATATTTGCGGGTACCCATGAATTTTTGAATTAACATTTTATTTTTACAAAGAAAAATTCATTTTTAATTACCTACAAACTTTAACTTTTAAAGATCCATACATAACATATTCCATTCAAATTTCATAATCCATACCATAGTCCAACAAAAATCATGATTCTTACATAATCCCAAGCAAATTCATCATACCATAATGCATATGATTCTTATATAATCTATACAAATTCTTGAAGTAAAATAAAAGGATAAAAACATCCAACATCCAAAAAGCATAAAAACCTTCAATTAAAAGTTAGAAAAGACTAAAATCTAAATAAACATCCAAAAATTCATATACATTCCAAGCTATTTTATATATACACATGAATATTTTAGTAATTTACTTAATTTATTAACGGGTACGGATACCCGCGGGCACGAGTATAATCTGTGTCTATGCACATAAAATAACTGGTAGTTAAATACCTATTTATTATACCTGTGGATACCCGTTTAGCTACCCGTCGGTGCCCATGACGGATTTTATCCGCGGATACCCGCGGGCACATATTTTTTTGCCACCCCTAATCCACTGGTGTTGTTTTTATTTTTTCGTATCACCTGGTTGAGTTGACATACACTTTGTGTAGATTTACTAGGTTAGGTTTATGTCCTCCCAATTTATTTTTGTATTTCTTTTTTCTTTTTTTTAATAATATATATGAGCACTTGACAATGATGGGAATCTGCAAGACATCCCAACTTAGTTGGAATATCTTCTATTCCTTTTATCAATATGCTCTTGATTTATAAAAAAAATAAAACTCCACATTCCCCAATTATTTAAGGAATGAATTTCTAACCACTATTAGACTACTTGACAACAACAAAAAAAGAATAAATAGTATAGCAAAGCTATAATTGTTTCGACCTATTAAAATGGGCTATCCTGTATCGATCAATCGTCAAACTGGAAAAATTGTAGGGATTGAGTTTTATATAGTTAGCCCAAATTTTTCTAGGGTTTTTAATGTGGGCCTAAATAATTCGTTGTATATTCAGGCTAGCTCGTATGACCTACGGATCATTCTTTTAACCCACAAAACGAATCATTTTTTTTAAATGTTTCCTTAGGTGGTTTATTATCAAACTAAATAATAAAAGTAAAAAAAAATCAATGAATCAACGCACAAATATAAAAGTAATTGTATCAACTTGTTTCGTTATTTATATTTTCAAAGGACAAACATATAAATATCTCTGGCAAGTGTAATTTAGCTAAAATTATTTTTCAAAAGGTTTTAGTTTGTGACATTTGAAAAAAAATTGTTTTGTGTTTAAATATATTAAAAACATTATTTATTCGAGAAGTAAATGATTTCTAAAGTACTATTCAACGGTATTATCCATTAGAGATAAAGTATTCGAATTTTGTTCAAGCATCTCACGGACTCTTTTGATGCGCTGACAATTTCAACAACGACTCTCCTTCTCTTCTATATAAGAACCTAAGCAGTTGAAAAAATATACAAGACTTCTATAAATTTACTAGTGTCAATACTCTGTCAAATTCAAAAGCTCACAAACACTTAGAAAAGTTCTCCCAAACTTTACATCCTAGAATTTCTTAAGTATTAGGAGTCAATTGAGCTTTAAGTTAGTTTGCCATCTGATTTAATATCAAGTGTAAACACTATCTCTTTTAATTATTAAACTCTGATTGTAGAAGTCATCTTGTGTGAGGCAAGGAAGTCTCTTGTGTGTTTGAGCAATTGTAATCTTTGTGTGATTATAGTGAAAAATCTCTTGAAGTGCAAGCAGACTGAGCCAACCTTGGATTGTGGGGCAAACCAAGGTAGTTGCTTGTGTTGTCTATCCTTCTCCCCCTCTCTCTGTATGTCTTCTGATTGCGCACCCTGATTTTGATAAACACTTAGAAAAAATCAACACAATTCAACCCCCTTTCTTGTATTTTTCCCACCTTCAAATTTAGCAATGCAATCCTTATTCATTAAATTTAACCGCCTTAGACCAATACCAACGAGTTGTTTAGGTTGTGTGATAGTATTCCAACCAACAGTTCTCGTGAGCTTAACTCAGTTGTAGGTTGTGTGATAGTATTCCAACCGACAGTCCTCGTGAGCTTAGCTAGTTGGTAGGGACAATGCATAATATATGTAAGGTCCGGGGTTCGAACCCCGAACACCACAAAAAAGTAGTATTCCAACCAACAACATAAAATATTATTTCATTATCGGTTTCTCTCTAAACAAATTTTCGCTCCATTTTTTGAATTTTATCAATGCAAGCCTTAGGCCCACTTCAGTCATCATAGGGTATATTGGGGTGGCTTTTATAGCACTCTTGGCAAGAATCACACTACCTGCAAAAGTTAGCTAATCAGCTTTCAAAGACGAAAGCTTAGCTCTAACTTTCTCAATTAAATAATGGTAATCATCCCTCCTTGATGTTTTTCATGTTAACAGGAGACCAAGATATTTTCTAAGGCTGTGAGTTACCCTAAAACCACAAATCTGAACAAGTCGCTCACACATACCTCAATCAACATTCATAGAAAAGAAAATATTAGTTTTTTCTTGACTCACTTGTTAGCCATACATGCTCCCGAAAAGATCAAGAATTTTAATTACACTATTAAGCTGTGATTCTGTAGCTCTAAACAACAACAAATCATCTGCAAACATAAAATGTGATATCAATGGACCCGTTTTCCCTAATCTTGGCGCTTTCCACTCACCTTCTGCGACGATATGGGAAATAAGATGAGAAGGTTATCCATACACATAACAAACAAATAAGGAGAAATAGGATCCCCTCGAAAGATACCTCTCTTAGGATGGAAAAAAAATCAACTATGTTAAGAGTCCCACATCGGATAGGAGATGTCCTGACAATAAGTTTATAAGTGGGAGCAATCCTCATCTCACAAGCCAGTTTTGTGGGGTTGTGTTAGGCTCAACCATAATTTCTAACATGGTATTAGAGCTGGGTTAAGGATTGTGATGTGGGAATTGGACCTAGGCCCATGCTAGGCGTGAGGGTGGGTGTTATGTGGGAATTGGACCTAGGCACACACTAGACATGAGGGTGGGTGTTGAAGTTGTTTGCAGTTCCACATCGCTTAGGTTCTCGGGAGTTGGGTTAAGGATTACAATGTGGGAATTGGACTTAGGCCCACGCTAGACGTGGGGGTGGGTGTTGAAGTTGCTAGACGTGAGGGTGGGTGTTGAAGTTGTTTGTAGTTTGTTGTTAGTCCCACATTGCTGGGTTAAGGATTGTGATGTGGGAATTGGACCTAGGCCCACGCTAGGCATGAGGGTGGGTGTTGAAGTTGTTTGCAGTTCCACATCGCTCAGGTTCCCGGGAGTTGGGTTAAGGTTTGCGATGTGGGAATTGAACCTAGGCCCACGCTAGACGTGAGGGTGAGTGTTGAAGTTGTTTGTAGTTTGTTGTTAGTCCCACATCGCTCAGGTTTCCAGACTGTTAAGTGTATGAATATATTTGAGTACCCTCATCTTTTAAGCTAACTTTTGGGATGAGATCCAAGCTTATTAAACAAACTCTAGCACCATTCCATTTGACACTAGTTACAAAGTGCATAATAACATTAACTAATTTATCAAGCAACTTGATCTTGTTAAAATTATATTCTCCAAATAAACTCCCAACTCAACTTGTCACATACTTTGGATAGGTCCACCTTGATATCAAAGTACCCTTCTTCCCTTTAATCTTATTCATGTTGTGAATTATTTCTTGCGCCACCACTATGTTTTCATGAATGATTCTTCCTGGCACAAAGACGCAATGATGGGAATGCTATTCTTAAGTCTTTCCACAATAACCAACCTTGCTAACCACTTTGTAAATTGTGGTACAAAGAGATATTGGACGGAATTGGTTTACAAATTCTGGCTGAGCTATTTTTGGAATCAAACAAATGTTAGTTTGATTCACCATAGATATCTCACTAGGATTTGTCACACCTTTTTAACAAAGTCACAAACATTCTTCCAAAATGAGTGTCATTTTATCAAAAAAAAAATAATAGTAAATGTCATTCCATTTTCAGTGTAATTTTTTTTCTATAATAACCCCTATGTACAATATTTCCAAAACAATATATTTCACTTTAATTTATAATGATGATAAGAAATGCGTCAATAGTATTTAAAACGACATTCATTTTAAAAGAAAATGAGCATTATATAATGTCATTTCATAATTAATTTAAGAAAATCGAAAAGAAAAGAATGTAATGTTAGTGCGGAACATCTTCCGTGACCCAAAACCAATAGCAGAGTACTTCAATTATTTGTCCAACATAAAGTGAGGGCCAGGTGGCCAACCCTTCATCTAAATTTTCATATGCTAACGATCAGCATCACAAGCGGTTATGTCGTTAGTGGATTAATCAATCTGTAGGTGATCATCAATTTACAAGTGCATAGATAGAATCTCTACAAGTAACTAACAACATTAATTATCATTCAAACCTCTCAAAAAAACCTATTCTCATACAAAATATATATTATTAGTGTGTTAACCCGTACAATGCATGGGTGTTAGAATATTATTTTTTAATTTTAATTTTTTTATTTATCGAGTGAATTTTTAAATATGTTCGTTTTTTTACCGCAATAATGACAAATATGTGTGCCATATTTTTTATGTTTATTTGTGATAAAAAAAAATATCAATTGGTTTCAGATCGTCACTGATGAAGCCCCGTCGCGGTTGACCTCTCAGAGTCTTGGTGTGAGTTGATTCTACTGTGGTCAGTGGTTTCGTTCAATGTCGTTGTTGTCTTGTACTACTCTGGCGCCGACGCGGTTATGAGTTCGTTTTTTGTGGTGGATTATGTCAGATCGTGAGTTTTTTTTATCTGGTTTTGCTCTGTTTTTTTTCCGTTTATGTTTATTGGTGTTTGTTTTTGTTTTGTTTTGTGGAGATGAAGATGGATGGTGGCTTTGTTCGAGCTTTGAGATTTGGTCTGAAAATCTTGAATCTGGTTTTCCGGATTGAAGATATGGGTTCTTTAGTTCTGGCGTTGTTCTGTTGGCTGCATATGTCGATTCAACATGACTTTGTTTTATCCTGATGTTGCTCGAAAGGGATAGGTGCGTAGATGTTCTGTGTTCACAGTAGTAGTCGTTCATCGTACCTAAAAGATTTTATCTGATGTGATTGCTTCTTGCACCGCTGGTGGACTATGATAGATTTCTATCGTTTGTTCATCCCTCGATCTGGACTGCAACTGAAGCTTCAAGACCACTTCGACTCTGTGGATTCAGTTCATAATTGGTTGCTTTTCCTCAAAAGGGTGTCTATGGCTTGCTCAAATGATGAATATATGTCCCTGGTTTTTATGCATCAGTGAAAAATATATTTCCATTGTTTGTCATGTACTTTTTTATGTATTAGTTACAATTATTTGTCCCGTGTTTTTTAATATTTGTCCCGTGTTTTTTAATATTCATCAATTAATTTATAGATGAGGGAACTCAAGAGCATATTGGTTACCTAATATTGTTTTAACACTTTCTTCTTTTGTTTAGTTCCCATTAACCTATAATACATAAGACATAGGTTAGGCTCGCCTAGTTTCCCTCTTCTTTATGTTGAAAAGGTGTTCACCTAGTTTCCCTCTTCTTTCTTTGCTTTTCGCTTTTTTTTTGGTTGATGAATTTGGATAATGCATCTTGCATTACTTTTGCTTAAAAATAATAATAATACTTATCTATGACAAATATTTTCCCATATGTTTTGTATGATTCAATGATTAATAGTTATTTCATACTATTTTAATATTTATCATTGACAAATATATTTGTCCTGTGTTTTTTAAGTATCAATAACAAATAATAGTCTCTTGTTTTTTCTTAGTGATATATGAATATTTGTTTTGTATTTTTTAAAGTAGTGGTAACAAATATTTGTTTGGTGTTTTATTTTTTATTTTTATCAAAGATAAATATTTATCTCTTGTTTTTTTATGTATCAACAACAAATATTTATCCAATTTTTTTATGTAGTTATTAGTGACAAATATTTACCTTATGTTTTTGTATATACCAGTAATAAATATTTGTCTCATATTTTTTTACGTATCAGTTTCTAATAGTTGTTCCATTTTTATGTATCAGTTACTAATATTTATCTTATATTTTTGTGTCCTGTGTTTTTTTTATATTTATCAGTGACTGTTTATCCCATGAATTTTTATACATCAATGACAAATATGTGTCACATATTTTTTTATGTATTAGAGATAAATATGTTTCTCGTGCTTTTTAATATTTATTAGTGTAAATTGTACGCCTCGTGTTTTTTTATATATCAATTAAAATATTTGTCTTGTGTTTTTTTTATACTCTTCCCTGATAAATGTTTGTTGCATATTTTATTTATGTATCACTAACAAAAAGTTGTCTTATATTTTTAAAAATTTTTATGTATAGGAGATTTTATTTGTTTGTTCGTAGTTGTCTCATTTAATTGATTAAAAAAAGTATGTATAAGAGATAAGAGATTTTCTAATTTTTAGAGTACATGATGTGGCCTCTAATTCACTTTCAAACATTCAAATTTTATTTTTTAGCTAATAAATACACATGTCATTGTTTCAATTAATTAAAATTTTATTTGTTTTTTAATAAATTAAAAAAAATCATAACAACCTTTGATTTTCATATTAATATCTGAATAAAAAGATTTTTTTTAAATGATTTACAATGCATTTATTCACAACCATATATATTCAGTTTGGTAACTTAAAAAAAATTTTTTTTTTTTTGGGCCAAGTAGCTTAGTGGCTAGAATTCTCCTTTTTCAAGGAGAATAAGTGGGGTGTCTGGGGTTCGAACCCCAGCCCCTGCATATAACAATGCATGTCCCTGGCAACTGAGCTATGCTCACGGGGACAAATTTTTTTTTTATTCATTTTATAAGGTTATAATATAAAAAAAAAAATATACTTAATTGGTAGTGTATATCATGATGTTATTTTCCCATTAAATAATTTGTAGTTTGATTTTTGAATCCCTAACAATATATGATCAACAATTCATTTATTGTTATATAAATGAGGGTGAATCAAATTCAAAATTGCCATATATAATGATCGCTAATTCATGGTAATAATTGTTGTTTGCATACGAAATTTGAATTTTATGCCACATATATTTGTATTCTCAAATGTATGTTTAAGAGAAGAGATTATTTGAGAAAAGTTCAAAGACACTTTTTATAGATCTTAAATATTAAGTTTTTACAAAAATTGAAGTATTTAATGCATTAAAAATTAAGGTTTTTTTTATCATTTTTTAAAAAGTAATTTCTTAATTTGAAATTACTAAAGATTATCCACCGAAGACACTTGCTAATACGACCATTATTATTTTAAGCAGATTGATAACTTGCATGCAACCAACCGAGCACAAGAATTGCCTAAGAATACAAAACTATATTAGTTGATTATTGCGGTATACTCCTTCCGGTTCTATATGTAAAAGAAGGTTACCATCATAAAATAAAAAAAAGGTTAGATTAATAAAAATTGATGTATTTGACTTAAATTTTAGACCAAATACATCAACTTCTGTTTGTTCAACTTGAGCATCAATGTTATCATATTATTTGTAGACATTTTGGTCTTGTACATTATTAACTTAGATGTTGTGAGTTTTTTCGCAGATTCATTCTTTTTATTTCAACGTTGTTGAATTTATGATCGTATTTGATGTACATTACCAATTTAAATTAATGAATATTGTTTTCAATTTGAAAACAAAAGGAATGAAAAGAAAAGAGATGTTAAAGAATGGTGGTGCTCATTAGTGAACTTGGCTATGAATAAGCGTCATATCAACGTAGACTTGGCCCAAGGTAGATCTTAGATCTTACTAATATTGAAAGAAAATTGTTGTATACACATTTGAGAAGGCTAAAACACACCAGTAAATTACTCAAATGCCACCTCGGCAGTTAACTGCCACAGAAATTAACCGGCGGCAGTTAACTGCCGAAATTCAATATAATCCATCGACACTTAAGTGCCGTGGAAATCAGACCCTTCTCTTTTCTCTTTCACGAGTAGCTTTCTCTCTCTCTCTCTCTCTCAACATTTCATGGAATCAATGTTGAGACTTGACACTGGTTTCATTTATTTTTTAATTTCTTCAACACTTTATGTGTTCTATTGAAGAAAACAAGATTCTCTCCTTTTCAAGATGCAGATTGTTGTAGTGGTGGGTTTGTTAAAAATCATTCCAACTTGAATTTGTCTCAACACCTTGGGTGATTGACAAATCCACACCACACTCATTGCCACTGAGATTGGTGCCGATGTTGGTGTCATACCCACCACAATTAATCAAATTCAACTTTAATTAAAATCAAAAACAATCAAAAGAAAAAAAATTTGGTGTCAAACGTAACCGACACCTGCAAGCTTGAATCGATGGAGAAAGAAGAAAAATTGTGAAGCTTGAATCAATTGTGAAGAAAAGACGTAGTGATGGTGGTTCGGCCACAGATCAAGAGGAGGGAAAAATGGGTTTTTCTTGTTCCATTCTAGGTACCAATTAGTTCGTTTGCTGACATAACCTACATGCAAAGCTTAGTTGATAAAGGAATGGAGAGTTTTGAGGTTGAGAGAGAGAAAGCTATCGTGAAAGAGAAAAGAGAAGGGTCTGATTTCCATGACGCTTAAGTGTCGATGGATTATATTGAATTTCGGCAGTTAACTGCCGCCGGTTAATTTTCGCGGCAGTTAACTGCAGAGGGGACATTTGAGTAATTTACTGGTGTGTTTTAGCCTTCTCAAATGTGTATACACCAATCTTCATGTTGAAATTATAGGCTTCTTTGCAATCTAAAAAATTCATTTTTGTTTATTAAATGTGATCAGAGTAACAATGTTTAATGTGAATAAGTGGGGTTTTAAGTCCATTTTTGCACTACGGATTCCCATGCGCATACATATAAAATATATTTATATGCTATTGTTCACAAGTTTTAGCCCAACTGATAAAAACGTCGAAATTGTTAGGTCGGACGTTATGAAAGTCAAGTAGAATGTATTGGAAAGTAGAGAATAGTAGAATGTTTAACTCTATGAAAGTCAAAAAATTGACGTTTTTAATAAAAACAATTCTATTTTTGACTTTCCTAACTAGTGCATCGGAGACACTAGTTAGCATGACCTTGAAAAAAATTGGGGCTATAAAGACAATTTAAATTTACCATGAAGGAAATAGACAATTTTACCGCTGAATCTATGAGATAAAGTTACATTTCAGTTACCTCAATTACTGTTTTCATTACCCCATAAAATTTTGAAAGGGAGGTTAAAAAAAACAACTTTAGAAAATGATCTTATTGTAATTTGTTTGGATTTTCATGTAACATATATAAGACTAGGACCCTTTTAAATTTGCATACACATTGCTTGTAAAGCATTCATTAATGTGAATTATCTAATACAATTTTATTTTGTATATCATGTTTTGTATGTATTTACTTCTATGGGTTACACATTAATGCATACCATATCTCAATCGGTCAACATGTCTTCTTCTCATGCTGCTAGCCACGATTTCAAATGATGAAAAATTCTTTCATCTCTTTATTGTGCTACCAAATTAGGGATCAATTTGATAGTTAAGATAAATAATTCAATGATCGATTTGATGGTGAGTGAAATAATTCATGGATCATCTTGATTTTTAATGAATAATTCAAGGATTGACGTGATAATGCAACAATTTGTAATGAATTTCATTTAAAAAATCCAAAAACTATATCGAAATTTTCGATCAATTTCGTCTCTGAATACATTACATCTAAGTTGACAATACATTTTTTTTTTGTTGAAAGAAAGTTGACAATACATGTTAGCATTTAACATCACATGTCTTCACCATTGACAATGAGACTTGACGGAGAGATCAATTTAACCGACGTTTGTAAAATTCAAAAACATTTTAATTATTAAATAATTTGCAGACGAAATTGAATTACCTGCAAATTCAAATATGAAAATACATATTCACTCTTTTCATATATTAGAAAAATAGGACCAATTCTCTATTTTACGACAACCATCACATTTTGTAAATAGTATATAATATGGTAACATGTATAACTTATAGGCAGGCCAAATTAATCTCTATTCATTGGTTGCCTGTTGGATTATTATGTGTTTTAGTATACAAAACAATGACTTTAATAATTATGACTCACTATGAGTTTTTTCAATCAACTTCACCCTTTGGCTAGCTTGGATTGGAATATTACATTATCTTGTGTTTTAGCTTGGAATATTACATTTGACTGAATGTCATCATCTGCTAGTATAGGTCTAGAATCGATCACTAAGAACTATATTAATATCTATATGTACAATGACACGTATGTTATTCACCAATATAAGCTTTCAAAACAACTGGTTCATTGTTTGTATATGATTTTTCTTCCACCACATTAATTGTTCTTAACTAGTATGCATATGCCAAGCAAAGTGGCATTTTGTTTACGAGTTCTTGTGGTAATATGATCAAAGACTACATATATAAGCTATTGCACCAAGAAGGCAAGAAGTTTGTAACCCGAGCTTGGAACTGCATAGCAAGCTAACATAGGTAAGATTTATATAATAAGAACATTTGATAAAATTATCATTTTATTGATTTATAGCTATTTTTAATATATGTAAAATGAGCAATTTTGACATTCATTATGAAATATTAAATGGAGGAACTACATTATCTTTATCAAGTAGAAATGTCGGTGTATTTGTGTTTATCAATAACAATTTATCATAAATACAAAGTAAAAAATATTGACTTAGAAGTAGGGCTGTTCAAAACCGAACCAATTTAATAGAAAAACCGTAAACCGAACCAATCCAAACCGAAACCGTAAAAAATCGCATTTGGTTCGGATCTAATCGGATCATTTTCTTACTCAACCGCATGGTTTGGTTCGGTTTGCGGTTTTCATTTAACCAACCGAACCAAACCAATCCAAACTGCAACATAAGAAAAATGTTAATTAAACATATGTCACATAGACCAATACTCATAGAAACTCAGTGGAAACTTTTATAAAATGACATATTTTTCTCTTGTTAGGTTCATTCTTTGCATTTTTATTTAAAAACCGTATTTATGCGCTACTTGAAATTTTAGAGAATGACAAAATCTTAGTCTTTTGCATTTCTTACAAAATATGATTACTTTTTGTCCACATTTTTAACTTGCTCTATGTTGTTGGAAACATTATAAAATGAAAATGAAATTGTAATATTTGATGAAATTCAAAACATTGCTGAAAATATGTTGTGTTTTAGCTTTTTAACTTGATTTTCATGTTGGAAACAAAAAATTGTATCGTCTCGAAAAAAACTGCACCAACCGATCCAACCGAAACCGCATTGGTTTGGTTTCATTTGATTTGGTTCGGATTTTATCTTTAAAGTCAACCGAACCAAACCAAATCGCATACTTTTTTATATTGTAGTTCGGATGACTTTTACCCTCAAAACCGAACCAAACCGCACCGCAAACACCCTACTTAGAAGTGATACACGGTGTATTAACTAGAGATGGTAAAATTGAAGAAATAAATATTTAATATTAAATTTAAAATTCAAAAGAAAACTTGTTTAGAGCAATTTATTTTCAAATGTATCATTCAATTATGGGAGTAAAGATCATCTCTATTTCACAAAGTAAAATAAAGATCATCTCTATTTCACAAAATAAAATAATAATGTCATTTAGAAAGAGATAAACATAAATATAAATATAAATAATGGATCATACCATAAACTGAATTTCACCATTATTTTTTTTTAATAGTAAACCCACTATCATTAGTTATTTTTTAAAATTTTGTTGTGTCATTATTTTTCAAATGAAAGAAATAGAGACGATTTTAACTGAAGAGGATCAAGAATTTTATGGGATGTTTATTTCATGGATTCAAAAATGAATCCCAAAAACAAGTCTCTCAGACATAACTTTTAGAGGAATAACTTTCTTGAAAAAGTGTTTGGATATAACATTGCTAGTTTCCAAAAATCTTTAGTTTTAAATTCATAAAAATAATTTATATATCTTATTTTCAAGATCTATTCCAAAAAATAGATATTCCAATTAACTAAAATACCTCTTTGCCCAACTTGATATCATCGTTATTATGATTTGTGAAGTTAGTCTTTCATATCATTTTGAAATAATGGTTTTATCTAATATATAGTAGTATATATTATGAGCAAAAACAAAATTTATGTATGTGAATGTGAGTATGAATACATGTATTCATACGAAAAACAATGATAAAAAAAAGGCTTAAATGTACTTTTCACCTCCTATGTTTCAAAAAGTTGCGATTTTGGTCCCCTTTAAAAAAATTGATATTTTGACCCCCTAACTTTTGGACCTCTTTTGATTAGCTGATTTTATGTCAATTTCTCAGTCTCTGATGGTGTAAACTGACATGAGGATAGAAGGATGCTGATAAGTGGAGTCCAAACTTGCATGGTGTCCAAACTGGCATGATAAGTGGAGTCCAAACTGATAAGTGGATCCTTCTTTAGAGTGGCCAAAAGTTACACCATACCAGTTTGAACGCCACTTATCAGCATCATTCTATCCCCATGTCAGTTTACACCATCAGAGACTGAGAAATTGTCATAATCTCCATCAAAATCAGCTAATCAAAAGAGGGCCAAAAGTTAGGGGGTCAAAATATCCATTATTTTTAAAGGGGGTTAAAATCGTAACTTTTTGAAACATAGAGGGTGAAAAGTGCATTTAAGAAAGAAAAAAAAAAAAGGAAGAACAATTATGTATATTAGGTATAGATGAAGTTAAATATGTGTAGGTGGTGGGATAAAGCCAATACTTTTACATGGAATCTGAATTTGTTCTATAGGAATATAATATTCCCACCTCTGGGAATTAAAAAGCCTGGCAACATGGGGAAAAATTCATATACGGCTAGGAGTTGTTATTGGTTGCATTGAATATGGGAGTTTTTATTTCAAACCTTGGATTCCCAAAAATACATTTAGAATCCGTGAAACCAGTTAACAAAATATATAGATAATACCTTTCAAAAAAAAATAAAAAGATAGATAGTAGTTATCTAATTGATCTATCCAATATTTATTCTTTTTCCCTTGCATAAAGAAATATATTTCCAATACCTGTCAAAGAAAAATTGATCAATCCAATATTTATTTGGACAGAAGCAGAAGAAGAGTCCACTGGAGGGACCAGTTATGTGTGGACTATAGAGGTCAAATTTTGAAGCAGAAGCATCATCATTGGTGACTTAGGCCATGTGACTTAGACCGCCCATTAACAAGATATTTTTGGTACTTAATACAAATGGAAAAAATAACATATATAAACAACCTCTAAAAATAATCAACAAATTTTAACGAGTCCAAAGTTTAAGTCAAGTTTAAAAAGGATATGAAATTTTCATCTTGATTAACTGAACTCTACAACTATTTGTCATATATGCTTATAATTATTAATTAGGATTATGTCCCAAAGACGTTCATTAGAGTTTCAGACTTCAAAATTTTAAATGAGAATAAAAAATAAAAAAAAATTAGTATTGCAATTCACTAAAACTCCTTTGCCTAAGTTGGTATCATCGTTATTGGATGATTTGTGAAGTTAGTCTTTCGTATCATTTTAAAACTTGGTATCATCGTTATTGTATGATTTGTGAAGTTAGTCTTTCGCATCATTTAAAAATTATGTGTTTATTTATCATTTATGTAAAGTCATGACTCTAATCTACTACTAGTAGAAGAAGAAATTCATGACTCTATTTAATGGCCTCGTCTGTAAAAAATATATATATGTTTGATCTTCTTAAATCTACTACTAGTATAAGAAAATCAATTAGTATAAGATATGTACATTTGCACGGTTGTGTGACATTTTAGTAATTATGTAAAAAATAATTACTTTCGTAATTAATATTATTATATGTTTAAATAAAAAAATAAAAAGTATCAACCGAAGTTAAATGGAAAAGAGTGAACATCTATAAAGAACAATTAGGTTTAAATATGGCTAATGGATCAACCGCCAATACGGTATCCAAATTCAAGCGCCAATAGCTCCCTGAACACAACAATAAGCACAAAAGCTCTTTCGAGCATTAACAATACTAGAGTTGAGGCAAACATGACGCCTTGAAATATGCAGATTCCAACAAATTTGCAACATCAGAAAATTGAAGAGGTTAGACCACCAAACACAACAAGTTTCAATCATACGTGTAAGAGCTCGGAACGATGGATGAGTCTAATATGTTATTAACCAAACATACGCTTTTCAGGTTAAAAAAATCAGACTCTTTCATGTTTCTTAAAACCTAACCACATCAAAAGGAGGCCGCAACTCTCCAACTATCTAATTCCTGATCAAGAACATAAGCGAAAACGCATATCAAACAATCGTACACTTAAGAAGAACAAACAACTTGTCGTGCGTCAAATCCAGCAAAACATAAACACCACCAATGACCTAACCAAACGAAAACAGGAACTAACCTTTACAACGATAAAAGTGTGTTCCTTCCCAACAGTGAGGAAGGAAACAGACCAAAAAGGTTAGAGAATCCTATCCAAAAACCAAATTTGGCTTAAATGATCCAGAACTGTAAACCACCCAGCTAGAACAAATTTGAGGCCGACATAACCACCATGTCCCTGTAAACGACGAAATGACGACATATGTGGGTTAAATGTACGGATCTACATCCACCGAAAGGAAAGAGAGCATGCCCACTTCAGAAAGGATTGGTAGTGTGAGGGAAGGAAACCATCGTCGCCCACAATACTCACCTTTTACATCTTGGATTCGAGGGTTTGGATATGCTAGGAGAGAGACGATGTGTTGATTCTAGAGAGAAGGCAGAGAGAAAAGGTGATCTCTGTTGTGTATTTTGAAAAAACCTTTTTGATGGAATCTCCCACCCTTTAATTACATGGTGGTGTGTTTTAAAATATAGGCAATTAGTTAGGCTTGGAAGTGATAAACTAAAAAATAAAGAATAAATTAGTTTTTTATTTTGCAAAACGACTATTAGACCCTGAAAGTTAAGAAAATTATGAGGTTCATCGAGGATAGTTATGAAATTTTGCTGGAGATCCATTTTTGATAGTATATACTATATATAAAGAAAACAACCTATTTCCAGCTCTTTTTGATTGGATATTTCTTTCCAAAAATGCCCACAATTTTCAATAGAAAAACACATGTAACAAATAGAGTGTCGTAGTGTTTCCAAACTCCCTTGAACTTTAATTCTTTTGTTATGTTTTATTGTGAAGGGCATGATTAAGCGGCTTGTTTTTATTATAAATTATGACATAAATTTTTTGTTGTCTCCTCTAAATTGGTTGTTTCTTGTACATGAAAATGATTTCTTGTGTTTTAAGTGTTCTTGCTATACCCACATCTTGTTTTATTGTAAAAATTCTCCAATGAGAAAAGCACAAAGTTGCATCCCTTGAGCAAGTGTATGAGTAGGTATTTTAAGGAGCATGTTCTAATTTTAGTGGTAAATTAACTCTTTAAAGTTTTCAGAGTAAAATTAGTATAAGTTAGTGTGGGAAATAATAAGAGGGCGGAAGCAAATATATCTATAAAGGAGACAACACTGAATCTGGGGGGAAATGATACTCCCTCACTGACTTCCCACATGGAGGTGGTGTCCCTTGACAAACAAAAGTAGCTTCCGTAATCCTTCTAAAAATGGCATTTAAAAAATTTACCCAAAGCAAATAATTGCTTTCTTTAAAACGAGGATGGTACCCTTACAGCCAAAACGTGTTCAGATGCAATGGTGTATCGAGGGTAACCTCTTTACTAGCGTCTGCCCAACTCCCCGAATATTAAAAGTAAATATGCCATGAAAATAAATATTCCCATCTCTCTTATATGAAATGAAGAAAGAACTTTTCTCGGTTAAATTAGTGCTAAGGTTAGAACCTGTTTCCTCATAATATCTATCTTATACAGGAGCAAGAAAAGGGCTGGACTACACACACACACTCACTTAAGACTTGTTGTTGGGTTGAATAGGATCATAAGAAATGCTTGAAGTTGTGATTAGTGTACACTTGAAATAAAGCCTTTGAGGAGACATAAGTTTTTAATTGAATTGTCATATGTAAATCTTGTTTATGCTGCTATGTTTATGCCTTTTGCTTGAGGACAAGCAAAGATTCAAGTGTGGGAGAGTTTGATGAGTCAATAATTAGTATTTTTAATATAATATTTGAGTCCGTTTTATTTATATTTGAGTTTATTTTATTTAAGTTTATTTCCTCTTTAGAATTATTTTACTTCAATTGCAAGTTATTTAATTTCAGTAACAAATATTTCAAAGATTGAGTCTTGGAGCAAAAGAAAGGGATTTGGAGCTGATTCGGGTTGAAAATACGAAGATTCGGTGCAAAAATATAACATCCCCCAAGTCAGAGACTTGGCATGGCCCGTGCCACCAGCCACACGGCCGTGTCAGCCTTCTGGGTCACTTTTGCTGCTTTTTGCTTCCTAAACAAGCTACCTATTAGTTTACTTCTGACCTAAAGCCCATGGTTTTTTGTGGAACATTCTAGTGTTATATTTCTTAGGGCTTAAGTCATTGAAAACTATAAATAGAGTAGCTAGCTATCACAACAATTCATCTTTTGTTCTTGGAATTCAATAGTGACATTGTCTTTCTTAATAAAAGTTCTCTTTATTTTCTTGTTATTTACTTTATGTTCTTCTTCTTCTCCTCTATGTCTACAATGAACATGAGTGAGTAGACTCTTCTTGTCTTGGGATTGTTGGATAAGTCTAATGACATAATCCTAATCAAACCAAGCCATAAACCCTAATTTTATATAAATCTACTTTCTAATCTAATTTCACCGTTTTTATAATGAATTAACAAATACCAAACTCATAATGCGACAACGGAGGGTTAGTATTTGTTAATTCATCATCACAAATATCAATTCATAATGCGACAGCGGAGCTTTGATATTGGAACAAGTGAAATTAGACAAGGGTTGCAAAACATGAGAATAGTCTAGCAAACCTTGAGACATATAAAGTTTCGTTCTTCAAGGATTCTAATAGCAATCAACCATGAGAATAGGCGTGGTTGCTAGAGGAACAAACTCACAGACTTCGAAAGAAGCTTTGATACGCTTAAGAGAAACTTGTCTTTAAAAAGTAGGTCGAATATAAAGTTTAGGTTTAGGGTTTGTTTGTGAAGGATTTGTTATTATGATGAACCAATAATCTCAACATGTTTTTTATTATTATTCTTTTAAAACCGTAAAAATCCAATCTTTACAACAGAACTTTCTTCTAATCATCTTCTAAAAGTTAATTAAATTGAACAACTCCCTGTTGGAACGATACTCTCCTTTTACTACTTCGGTAGAACCGTGCACCTGCGGTTTTACTCATCGCGCAGCGTGTTGCTCGCTTGCGTTCTATTCATGTGTAAATAATTATTGATATATATAAAAACTTTTGAAACAAAAAAATTGTTCATACTCTTTTTCTTCACTATATTGGTTTTCATCAATAAAAAAAATAGGTCATGTTAACCTGTGCGACACATATTAAGGATTCCATAAATGATAAATATTTATTATAAAACATTAATTTTCAATTTCTAAAAGAATAAATTCACACAATTTTCACTTTAACAAAATTTTCCAAAAAAAATATTGTCACACAATAGAAATAATTGTACAAATATATCATCACTCAGTAACTACATGACTTTGAACTTAGTTTCTTTCTTTCCTCTTATTTTCTTTTCTTCGTCTATCCAAACAAAGCATTGACGATTGAAGTTATTGTTTGTTTATATTAAATAAAAATGGTGGAGGTTAAGGTGAAAGAAAATATTTGGGGCGAGAACAGGAGAAACAAACATAAACCCTAGCCTTCTTTCTTCATATGCTTTTGATTGAGTGATCCATCCATCCATCTACCCATCTAGAAAGAAAGAAAGGTTCTGTTGAAATCATCGATTGATTGACTGAAGTTATAGTAATATCAAATATGGATGACTTAGAAAAAGGGATTCTTATTATGTTTGATGAATCCGGAGCTATAGACGATGAATTGAAGAAACAGGCTAAAACTTATTGCACAGATATTAAGCAGAAGCCTTCTGTTTGTAGACTGTGCATTCAAAAGTTATGCTCTTCAAATCTCGTTCAAGTTCAGTTTTGGTGTCTTCAGACTTTGCATGAACTCATTCAGACTCGATACTCCTCAATACCCCCGGAGGAGAAGCACGCCATAAGAACCACCGTCTTTTCAATTGCGTGTCTTGTCGTCGTTGAAGACAACACTCCAATTAGGGTTTTAGAATCCGCCCCTGCTTTCATCAAAAACAAGCTTGCTCAGGTTTTGATTGCTTTAATTTACTACGAGTACCCCTTGATTTGCTCATCCTTCTTCCTTGATTTTTTACCACATCTACGCAAGGGCAATGTCGTCATTGATATGTTCTGCAGAGTTCTCAATGCTCTCGACGACGAATTAATTAGTATGGATTACCCTAGAACCCCTGAAGAGGTCACTGTTGCCAATAGGGTTAAAGATGCTATGAGAGAGCAATGCGTTTCCCAGATTGTCAGAGCTTGGTATGACATTCTTTCTATGTACCGCAATTCTGATCAACACTTATGCACCAGTGTCTTAGACTCAATCAGGAGGTTTATTTCTTGGATCGACATCGCTTTCATCTTCAATGATACTTTTCTCCCTTTCTTGTTTGATTTCATTTTGGTTACCACCACATCTGATCATCTCCGAGCTGCTGCTGTCAGATGCTTGTTAGCAATTGTTTCTAAGCGAATGGAGTCCCAATCTAAACTCTCATTGTTGCAAACCCTTCAAATTACTCGTGTATTTAGGTTGCTCACCGACGATGCCAATGCCGACCTCGTCCCTGACATAGCTGCGTTGCTTTCTGGCTATGCTATGGAGGCCTTGGATTGCTTTAAACGCATAACTTCTGAGGATGCTAAAGGAATCTCTATGGAGCTTCTTAATGAAGTTCTGCCCTCCGTTTTCTATTTGATGAAGAATTTTGAGCTAGACACCACTACATTGAATATCGTTCAGTTTCTATCAGGTTATGCTTCTACTTTGAAGACCCTTACTCCTTTGAGTGAGAAACATATACTTCATGTGGGGCAGATATTGGAAGTTATCCTTGTACTAATCCGTTATGATCCTGTACACCGCACCAATCTCGATGTCATGGATAAAATTGGAAAAGAGGAGGAAGATAGGATGACAGAGTTCAGAAAGGATTTATTTGTTCTACTTCGCACCGTGGGTCGAGTAGCTCCTGATGTAACTCAATTGTTTATCAGAAATTCGTTAGCAAGTGCTATTTCAAGATCATCAGATAGCAATGTGGAGGAGGTGGAAGGTGCACTTTCTCTTTTATATGCACTTGGAGAATCCTTGAGCGAGGAAGCCGTAAGAACTGGGAGTGGATTATTGAGTGAGCTGTTGTTTATGCTTCTATCAACAAAGTTTCCTTGCCATTCTAATAGGCTAGTTGCTCTTGTTTACTTGGAGACAGTGACGAGATATGTTAAGTTGATTCAGGACAATGCTCAATGTATTCCTATTGTTTTGGCTCCCTTTCTTGATGAAAGGGGCATACATCATCCAAACATTAGTGTAAGCCGCAGGGCCAGTTATTTGTTTATGAGGGTCGTGAAATTGCTGAAGGTGAAGTTGGTGCCTTTCATTGCGGTGATTCTGCAGGTAGCAATTATATAATCCACCACTCTTACATGTTTTTTTTCTTCTGTATTTTAAATGTACTAAAGAGTATGTGATTTTGCCCTTTTATGCTTGAGCGAATCGTGCGATTGGCTATTCCACATCTCTCTTGTCCTCAATTTTCATGTCTGTTTAATGCAGAGCCTACCTGATACAGTTGCTCGGTTCACTGCTATGAATTATACAACAGAAGAGCTATCAGGGTCAGAAGATGGTAGCCACATTTTTGAGGTATTCACGTTTTACAAAGTTTCAGGGTATTTCTGTGAAATTTAACTCTGTTATGCATATTCATTAGTGTTGATTTACACACTTGACAGGCAATTGGATTATTGATTGGAATGGAAGATGTACCACCCGAAAAGCAATCCGATTATCTATCTTCTTTGCTAAGCCCTCTTTGTCAGCAGGTTATTTTTGACTGAAAACTGCGAGCTATATTCTAATTTAAAAAAATACGAAAACAAAATTTTAAGATACTTGAGTTCTGAGAAATGCTTCGCCCCTTTTCCTTTTTCCCTAAAACGTTTATGATTGGAGATTGTTACAGATGGTATTTGATGCAAGTAATTTAGTATGTTTGTTTAACACAGGTTGAGGCATTGCTGAGAAATGCTAAATTGTTAAGTTATGAGGAGACTAATGCCAGAATTGCTGTAATCCAGCAAATTATCATGGCCATTAATTCTCTCAGCAAGGTGCTTCTGTAATTTGACTTTTCTGCCTTCCCCATGTTTCATATGTTTATGAGAAGATCCATCATGGTTTTGTTTTTTCCTCCATTCTTATTATCACTTTTAAAAAAATCTAGGGCTTCAGCGAGCGTCTGGTAACTGCTAGTCGCCCTGCAATCGGCAACATGTTTAAGCAGGTTAGTGATTTTTTTCTGTCATATTGTTGTTTTAAATATTTTTGCCGACCTCACTTAGTGGGATAAGGCTTGGTTATTTCCTAGTAATGTATATGTTTATCATATGTGTACTTACTGTTATTTTGTGGTAAGAAGCTTCGGAAAACATTCTCCTTATAGATGGAAGTTTGGAGGTTTTTTATTTTTAAATTCTAGAATCCATATTCAAGAAACAGGGTAAGGCTGCGTACAATACACTAAAAATGGTGTGACCCCTTGCCGGACCCTGCGTATGCGGGAGCTTTAGTGCACCGGGCTGCCCTTTAAATTCTAGAATCCATAATTGCTTTTGTGTTAAACTTTCTCTTTTCTTGAAATATGATTATTATTTCTTAATCTTGCCATTCTTTCTTCTCCGTAGACATTAGATGTACTTCTCCAGGTTCTTGTTATATTTCCAAGAATAGAACCTCTGCAAAGCAAGGTATGATTATATTTAATGACTGGATATGCGTGCGTGTGTGTGTAAAAGATTAAGTAATTGTCATCTAATATCCATGCTTTATATGTAGGTCACATCATTTATACATCGCATGGTGGATACACTAGGAGCATCTGTCCTTCCTTACCTTCCAAAGGCAATTGAGCAGTTACTTGCAGAAACGGAGGTACATATTATCTCTAATTTCTGATAATTTAATCTTTTTGTAATTTCTAGATCTAAGTTGATTTCTTTGCATTGCTATTTTGTATTGGAGCATTATTTTGGAAACGCATATATTATGGTTATTACAAGTAGAATTGGAATGTGATGGTGTTGTAAATAATATTCCTCTCGTACTTAACACCTTAATTTATTCTAGGCCGTCTTTGATTTGTGATCCCATTAGACTGCATTTACACGCACATGTTTTAATTGTAGCCTGCTTTTTCAGTATTTACCATGGATTATACTGCTGTCCCTTCGCTGCTTTATTATATTTTGAATGCTTTCTGGAACTAGAGAATATTCTTTTCCTTTGACGACAGGGTGTCTGTCTGATAGGAATTCCTATCTATTGATCTGAATTACTGTATTGAAAAGAAAAGAAATACATTAAAGTAAGAGCACTAGGCACCCAAGTCAGAGAGAACTCTAGCCTCCAATTTCAAATAACATACTCTGCGTAGCCTCCAATATTTCTTTTCTGCCTAAATATATTGTCAAATAGTGGCGCTTTAGCATAGTGGATTTTGATGAATCAATACTGCTGTAGTGGATTTTGAGGATGTTGCGTTGAATGTGTGGTAAGACTAGATGGGATGAAATTAGAAATGACGACATTATAGAGAGTTGGGGTAGCACCTATAGTAGAAAAGATGGTAGAAACTAGACTTAGGTGGTTTGTTCATGTAGAGAGAAGACCTGTGGATTGTGTAGTTAGGAGAGTAGATCAAATGGAGGGAGTCAGATCACTGGAGGTAGGGTTAGACCTAGAAAAACTATAAGAGAGGCTATTAGTAGGGTTCTAGAGATAAATGAGTTGGAAAAAGACATGGTTTTTGATAGAACACTATGGCGTCGTTTGATTCATGTAGCCAACCCCACGTAGTGGGATAAGTCTTGGTTGTTGTTGTTCGCCTTTATATAATTTTATTTACAATTTAATCTTTTTATTTAATTAAATACAAAAATTTAAAATATCTGTACTTTTATATAAAAAGATACCAAAATTTGGTGTAACATTTTTTCTTCCAATTTTACCCTTTGCTTGATCATTATTATTTTTATCATATTATCCTTCCTTAAGCCGACCCCACTTAGTGGCATAAGGCTTAGTTGTTATTGTTTATCCTTCCTTACCAACCAAATAACTTAATTTTTTAAATAGTCAGATAAAACTTACAACTAGTATTTTTATCCATAATAGCAGAAAGACGGGCATGTTACGTTAGTGCCCGTTTGAACACTAGTATAGATTTGATTTATTTTGACCATTTGTGACTTTCTCTATTTGCCCACAACGCTATCTACTATTTCTCAGCAGATTTTTGGTGCTCCACTATTTTCTGCTATTCAACATTATAAAATTGTATATAACAGACTCCTATGTTGTCAGTCCTGGGTAGCAGAGCAGAGCGGCCGACACTAAAACTGAGATAGTTTGATAGCGGAGTGCGGGATGACCACTATTTGAATATTTATATCTTGATAATTTGTGATATTTTTATTATTTATATAACAATTTTACATTTTTTTTTGGTAGTGATATAACAATTTTACATATAAATAATCCATATATATCTAAGTAATTTCTATCAATATTTAAGTATTTTTGTTTCTGTTTTATTTGAAGTTTTTTTCTCACTTTGTTTTTGGTGAGTCAGTAAATAAAGAGAAAGAGACCAACATTTTTTAACGCTGTTCAACTGTGATGCAGTCCCATATTTGATTTCCATTATGTGAACTCTAAGGGTATGTTTGGTTATGCGGTGGGTAAAATTGATTTTAATTGAATTGATTTTGATTAAAAGTGAGTTAAGTTTAAATTGATTTATGTTTGGATCTCTTCACAACAAAAGTGATTTATGATAAATATGTGTTTGGATAGTTTGGGTCAAAACTGCTTTTGGATGTGCAAGTTACTATAATGGGTTTTTACATATTTCATCTAATGTTTGCCAACCAAACCTTGACATATTACAAATTGTCATGGAAGAGGACATACTTTATGCTGCCACTATTACCTCCTTGCCCCCTTGCCACTACATCAACGCTCGTGTCTTACTCATATGCAGCCACCATAGCATTAGTTGAAAACTTGCTCCTCCAACTAGTGTTACTCCATCACCATGTAATGAGTGAAGTTGTAACAAATTCATCAAACAGTTTGTATGAATAAAATTGACGAGCACTGATTTATTGAAATCAAAGAATAATATTCGACTCTTGCATGAGTATAAGGGGAATTTACATGAATGGAAATTACGGTAGCACTGAGAAATAAAAAAGAGGATTTCAGATAGAAGGAGAAGGCGCATATTTAATTCCATACCCTTTTCTAATGATTTTTTAACTACTTATAATCCCTTAGCTGGATTCTCAAACCTTTTAACGAGGGGCAAAACGTCCAACAACAATATCATGGTAACAAAATCGATTTTGCCCAAACTGAGAAGCTACAAAAACCTGCTTCATGTCAGACGCTAGTTCAACTTCAAAAGCACGTTTCGGGTAGTCTACCGTGAAACCAAACAGGGGCTAAACCTAAAACTGAGGTGTTCTCTAATGTCTAAAACCAAGTTCATCTTCTCCAAGAGGCATGAACAACAACATCTCTCTTGCCTCTGCCGCCTAACTGTCTGCTGCTCCCCTGCATCTTTTCGTCTTTATGCTTAGTTACTTCTTGGACCTTCTTTAGTCTTTCTTGCTTCTTCTCCGTCTCAACTTAATTGTGCTCCACTGAATAAAGAGACAGGTTTGCAATAGGGATGGAGATTTGTTCGCAAAAATACAGAAGGAATAGGGTTTTTGGCTTACAAAATCCTTCGTGCATGAATATCGATGTGAAGACGCTATCCGTTCTACGATGTCATGCCACAAAAGCGACAGGGATGGCCGCCACTCACTTCTGGAATGTGACGTTGCGTGTGGGGAGCTGCCACCCACCACGACGCTCCACCACCATAGCAGGACTACTCCTTTCTTTCTCTCCCGTTACAAACTCTTTCTCCCTCCCCTTCTCTATTTCCCGCCAAGGATGGGGGTCTAAGCTGGGCCCTAGATGTTTGGACCTTTGGGCATAGGCTTTTGTGAGGTTTGTCAATTGTAGGAACCACATGAACTGGGTTTCTATCACTGGCACATTATTTGTTGCTTCAGGAGATTTCAAGCATGCCATATTGGTTTGCGTATCTGTTCTGTTCTCATTTTCGAAGTAAATTTGCAGGAGCCTGTTTTCTTTTTGTAATCAAATCCCTTTTAGTAGCAACGATTTACTGCTGTGATTACCTTGAAATGTTTTTGGTATCATATATAGGATAGAAGGAAGGGGAAATAAGGATATCAGTAAGGAGACAATTTGAGAGGTTAGGTAGTTAGAAGGGATATCAGTGATAAATTGGGGACATAGGGATGAAAAGATTCATTCATTTAGTTAGATAGTTTAGGTAAAGGGGGAATCCTGTAGGAGATATTTTCCTTTCTGGTCAGATTTCAATCTTCGATAACAGATTAATCATTTTTTTTCCTTCTCATCTTTCATTCTATTTTTCAATTCTGATCTGTTAGTTCATAATCTTATGCGTTCAGTAGCTGTTTGACACTAGGTTGTCGAAAGCATCGCGATCACACCAGTGTAGCATAGACAGTGGCTGGCTGCCACTGAGGGTAGGTGCGGGTGGAGCGCCAGAGTTCACGTTGGTCTGGCATTTATTATTGCGTTTGGAGCGGTGAACAGATTCCCTTCAGTGCTGGGTTTCAAAAATCCAAAAATTTCTGCCTTGTTTTTCATTTTTTGCCCTTGTTTTGTGAGAATGAGACAGAGGTCACATTAAGGGTGTGCTTTTTAATTTTCCCCATTTGTTTTATGCTAGTAGAGCAGAGCAGGCCTCACTTTATGTGTTATTTCCTTGTCCAGCCATGGCAACTTCAACTTAGAGACGTAAACTTCTTCGTTTCCTAAACTTTTGTTGGCATTTACATGTATGTTTTGCTTAAGACTTGTGACTTTTTACTAGGGGTGTGCATGGTTCATGACCTGAACCAAACCGTACCATATTTATGGTTTGGTTTGGTTCATGCAACTGCATTATTAAAAAACTGATTTTTTTTGTCAATCTGGTTCAGAACCGGTTTTCCTTCTAAACCTGGTTTTTTGGTTTTCTTTTTTTATCATAATCGAATCCTCTTTCTACTTCTTTTTCCATGACATTAATTTTGTACTTCTTCCATAGAACCCTCTTGCTCTTGCTCTCTGCAAATCAGAATCACGTTTTGTCAAAACAAAATTGGTGCTATACAAATCAAAATCGCATTTTCAGAAGAAGAGGAGTATGAAATCAAAGACCTGATTTTCCTTTTAAGAATCAAACTGCGTTTTCAGAAGAGGAGTATGAAATCAAAGATCTGATTTTCCTTTTAAGAATCAAATCGCGTTTTCAGAAGAAGAGGAGTATGAAATCAAAGATCTGATTATCAAAGATCTGATTTTCCTTTTAAGAATCAAATTGTGTTTGTACAGCAAGTGATACAAGGAGTATGAAACGGTTTTCAGAATCTCGTTTTGAAATCAAAGATCTGGTTTTCTCTTTCTGTTTTTTGTGTAGGTGTTTTGAATAATGCAGTGAATAGCAGAATATGGGTATGAAACGGGTACACTGGTTTTGAAAAACAGAAAACCAAACTGTTTTCTAATTTTAAAATTGGGCCGGGTCAGTTTTTGTAAATATTGGTTTGGGCTTTTTTGATTGGTTAACTAGATTTTAATTTATGGTTCATGTGAACCAGTTTTTATGCACACCCCTGCTTTTTATTGCTACTTATGGAGATTTCATGAATTCATGAATTTTGAGTTATTTGTTTAATTGTACATTTACAATGTGTTTATAGTATCAATCAGGTAATTTGTCCAAAAAAAGTTCAAATAATGGCCTATTCCACCACACGCTATCCCAGTTTCAGGGTTGCTGTTCTGCGTTGCTATCCGGTATTGACAACTATGGTTTGATGGTTATCCTGATTTGAAATGGCATACATGTTTTGCACCAGAATTTGATTGTTCACTACTTGACTTTATGATGTTTTTCTTTCCTCCAGTTTCGAACATAAAGAAATTTGTATAATGTCTTGGTTAATTTGTTGCAGCCAAAGCAAATGTCTGGTTTTCTTTTGTTGCTCAATCAACTCATCTGCAAGTTCAATATTTTGGTGCGTGACATTTTGGAGGAAATATTTCCATCCGTCGCTGATCGGATATTCAGTATTATTCCAAGAGAGGGATTGCCTTCAGGTCTTGATGCAGCTACTGAGGTATGAAATTTTTAATGTAGTTTCCTAATAAAGAGCTGTGGTATATTTCACCTTTTCTTTTAATTTTGAACTAAATTGTCGTGGCATTTGATTGCTCATTATGATTTGATTACTGTTTCGTGAGACAGTTTGTGCTTGTGATGTGTGATAATATTTATGCTTCTTGCTATAACTATTGCCAAATATCCCGCTTTCCACATGCTTTTTAAATTTTCTATAAATTAAAGCCATGAAATGGAAAATTCAATGGATCTGAGATTTAGGGAAACATTGATTTTCTATTTGCTTTTATCATGTTTTTTTTGCTCTGGTACTTGGTGCATACCTTGGTGCCTTTATTGTGTAATTGTACCTGTTGAATTTCTGAGATAAATAGGTAAAAGAAAGAGAGAATAATAAGCACTGAATATTATTAATAGAGTAAATAATGATGTGATAATATAATAGACTCAAGACTTAATCCCTATTTATAGGGATACCCAGACTCAATCCTAAATGAAGACCAAATCAAAATAATAATAAGAAATCAAACTTTGATCCTAATAATAAACTCAAATCATAATAACAAATTTTAAGATTTGATTCTTTGATTACAACAGTACCTGTATATTTCTGGTGCAATTGTTTGGAGGTGTATTATTTTGAATCCGAAATCTATCATGAAAATGCATCTTTTACATTTCCATTCATCTTATGTTTTAACCACTCACAGATTTATATGCATGATGAGATTTCCCCCCTTTTTTCTAGGAAATTCGTGAATTACAAGAACTTCAGCGAACATTGTATACATTTCTTCATGTGATTGCTACACATGATCTGTCAACCGTATTTATTTCCCCAAAATGTAAAGCATACCTGGATCCAGTGATGCAATTGCTTTTTTACTCTTCGTGTAATCACAAGGATATTCTTCTAAGAAAGGTATGTGTAATGTTTTCTATTTATTTACCTAGAGCCTCGTGGTCGTCATTTTTACTAGGGCTCTGTTTGGGAAAAATAGCGGATAGTTGATACGCTAGCTGATAGCTTATAGTTTATAGCTGATAGCTTATAGCTGATAGTTTATGATTGATAGCTGATAAGCTTGTTGAAGTGTTTGATAAAATTAGCAGTTCAACTAACTCATAAATGTAAAATGATATAAAAAGGTACTTTTAATTCATAATAAAATTTAAATTGATATTTAAGTATTTAGAATTTCGTAATTTAAATTTATTTTAAAAAAAGTAATTTAAATTTATTAATTATGTATCTTTTATATTATAAATTAAATTTTATTCACTAAAATCTGATTTATATTTATTTTCATTTAAGTGTTTATACTTTATAAACAATTAAAGGTAACAATTGACAATTACCGGAATGTAATAATAATAATAATAAAAATATTAATAATAATAATACATTGTTTTACGTCTAATTGTTTTAAAGAAACACAACAAAATGTTATATTCTATATATAAAAAAGGGAAGGAAAATAGCTATTTATTAACTGAGGCATATTTTTTTTAGAGGTTTAACGAGGCACATTTATTGTGTAACTAAATGTGCTATTTTAAATTATAATGGGTAAAAATGGATTTTTGATAAATTAGTAAGGGTAAAAGTGGAAGAAAAAACAATAAGTTATAAACTCAATTGCTACTTCAAATAGCGTCTGGAAAATAAGTTATAAGCTCGTGGTGAAAAGACCGTTACCAATTAGGGCTTTTTTTGTCAGACGAGCTTATAAGCTATAAGCTAGCTTGTTGACCTTGCCAAACAGAGCCTAGATTAGTTAATATTTTCAACGAAATCTACAATTTGAATCTAACTTTTTTTTTTCTTTCACAATTTAGACATGTGTGCAGATTTTTATTAGATTAATTAAAGATTGGTGTGCCCAGCCATATGGAGAAAAGGTACTTCCTACTCATTTCTACTTATTCTTGCGTTTTATAATTTTTAACTAAATGTTTAATGGCTTAGGTTCCTGGTTTCCGAAGTTTTGTGATCGAAACATTTGCTACAAACTGCTGCCTGTACAGTGTGCTGGACAGATCTTTTGATTTTCGCGATGCAAATACTGTAAGACTCGTTTGCTGTTGTTTTATACACTCTTTTAGCTATTTCCTCAAGATTTATGATTCCGTCATCCAAATTCACCATGTGAATGATATATATCCCTCATACATAGTAGAGTTTAGAGTTATTTTCTCAAGTGTTATAATTTATTTTTAATAAAAATGGACATCATTTGAGGGGAGTTCAAGAAAAATATCCGGAGCAGAATTTCAAATATGATTCTACATTCCTGTAGAACAGGAACAGTGATGTTGATAAAAGAGAACATTCATAAATACGGTTTTTGAAGTTATACAAAGAGTGTAAGAGTTACAACTGTAAAAATAAATATTTCCAAGTTCAGAAGTATAACATGCTAGTCTCAGTTTCAGAATCTAAAATTTTCTAACACGCGACATCTAAAAGATTCTATGCAAAAACTGTAGTTTGCACTGTACCGGGGTTTGTTATACTGGTCCAGGGTAGTTTATTGAGATACTAAACATTTTAACAATTGTTCTCCCATAGTTGAATGCAATGAAAGTCATAAAGGGATTCCATCCACATTAAGTATTTAGTGATTTGGTCCCACCTAATGCAGTTCATCTTTATGATATGCTTATAGGATAGTGTCAACTATTCTCATTAGTTACTTTTGAAGCATACTGATTATGCGTACGGAGAAGGAAAAAAAAATCAGTTAGTGAATAATTGAGAAGGAAAGTGTCACTCAAACCTAAAGGAAACTGTTGTTCCATAATACCTACAATATTGTACTGGGCTATGACCGTTATTTGACTATTTCATCATATATATAATTTATACTAAATTTTTTTTTTTGGTACAAATAATTTATACTAAATATTTATTAGTAACTTAACTTCAAAATTACCGTAGTATTTGTTTTGTTTATATTACTATTATTAAATTATTATATAATATAATTTCTTACGGTTAATTTATTATTTGTGTATTATTATTACTACTACTACTACTATTCTTAATGTGTAAGCTACTCAAAGGCCCAACTTTTCATATTAATCCTTTTACTCACCATCCTGATTTTTCTCATTATTCCTTTTAAGCTGTATTTTCTGTAGACTGGGCCCTTGCCCAGACTCTGTCTTCAGCCTTTAATGACCTAAGCTAATGGGAGTGTCAACATTGCGAAAAGGGATTTATTAGCGTAAGAGAAGATGAGAAAGGCTTCAGAATTGGGGGGTTAAGGTTTTTCTTGCACGAAAAGCCGAAAACCAGAAAATACCTTGATCAATTCTGTCTATTTCCCGCCGTTGATAATGTAGGTACTGGGACTGATTGTCGGGTTGTAAAGACCTCGTAAGAAACCAAACTCACATTGCATAGATGAAAATATTACGATGGGTGATTGGTCACACAGGGACAAAATATGATTAAAAATGAATCACCAAAGAGAACTGTTAAAGTTCCGAGTTTTAGATAGAGAAGTAGAAGAGAATAATGATTGATGATTTGATTATAATCAGATGATTAAAATATCACCTAACTAACACAGGAAAGAATCCCCAACAAGGGGACCAAAAATCAGAACCACTATTGGCAAGTCATGAACAAACCAAAACAGCTATTAGGGAGTTAAAAACAAACCAGAACCAGGAAACAGCAACTTTAGTGTGGATCAAGTCACAAAGAGTCTATGTACTCTATGCACCCTATTAACCTAGGGCTATCAATAAGTTAACTGAAGTATGGGTGATGCGTCTGGGTATGAATAAGTAGGTGTCTATTGGATATAGAGACAGGTATTGAAGATGCTATCCATGTGAGTATGAGTGTGCTGTATGCGTAGTAAATGCAGCTTTGGAATGGGGACTCAAAAGTAAATTAAATGAGAAAGTTAAAATCCATATTTCAGTGATTTGTTTTGATATTTTATGCCAATTTTTACCACTCATTCTTTTCCTTTTTATTGTCTATGTCTCGATGCAGCTTGTTTTGTTTGGAGAAATTGTAGTCGCACAGAAAGTCATGTATGACAAATTTGGGGATGATTTTCTCGTTCATTTTATATCAAAAGGATTTTCTGTTGCACATTGCCCGCCAGAGATGGCTGAACAATATCGTCAAAAGTTGCAGGTAAACTTCTTTGAATAGAGATATTATAGTATGCTTTTCTGGTCTTGCTGAAGCAAAATTTATTCATATTTTTTGTCCATATCGAGAATTGAGAGACATTGAAATGTGATAGAAAGTAAACTTCGAATCTGAATGTCAGTGTATACTTTGAGATTTTATTGATCACAGTGAGGTACTTGTAATCTGAATATAACAGAATCCTAACAGTAAGGTAGGACTGTTACACTAAACAACTACCACGAACCTACTGCAAACTCACAATGTAGCCCCC
>Ga0228710_1001252_pt1 | contig 37430 bp, 18 predicted proteins | sample MedpolnodulmetaG_FD_177995 | JGI IMG/M metagenome (GOLD analysis project Ga0228710, IMG submission 177995) | Root nodule microbial communities from Medicago polymorpha collected in Santa Monica, California, United States - pink nodules | ecosystem: Host-associated > Plants > Roots > Nodule...
CAACCAAGTACATGTTAACAATGGAGAAACACAATTCGCAGGCTGCACTTCTCATTAATCCATCCATAGCTGATTTTGACATTGTATAACCATTTCAACGTATGATTATGTTTGGGATGGTGAATTTGATTGAATTTGAAATGGAATTAGGGTTTAGAAAAAGGGTTCAGATTTTTGTGTGAAAAGGAATTAATTGATTTGTAATGGTTCGGTTCGGTTCGGTTCCTAACAATTAATTATGGTTAAGAACGGGTGAAACCATTGCAGGATATGATTGAATGTGAGCAGTTCTACATGTTCCCTCTTTTAATTTAAATAAATCTGAACCACTTATTTAATCTATTGGTGTTTTTCTCGTGGTTCACCGGTGAGGGACCTAATTGGACCCTCACCCTAGAATCCACCTATCAACTCTAGTAATTTTTCACGTATTCTATTTTTATTTTCTGTTGTTTCATATTTTATAATAGGGTTTATAACTATATGTTAATGAAAGGCTTAAATGCATTTTTGGACCCCCTATGTTTGTCATGGTAGCAATTTTGGCCCCCTGTTAAAAAAAACCACTTTCCTGCCCCCTAACTTCGTCCCCTTTTACAACTCATAGGCCCCCTCTGATTTTGACCGGGTCAAAGTCCACGTGACCAATCAATAGACGCCACATGGATAATTTTTGAATTAAAATTTAATAAAAGCCAGCTAATTATTTACATAATTAAATAAATTAAAAAAGAAATAAAAAAATGCAAAAACCCATGAAAAGCCATCGTATTCATTGTCTTCACCTTCAACATCATATTATTCATCCTTCAAAATCCAGAAACACAACACAACTACCTCCTCCTCTCTCTACTCCCAACAACCACAAACTCACTCACCAACTAAACAAAATCCACCACCCACCAACTAGAATTACAGCAGAATCAATGGATGGTGAAGACGGTGGTTGGTGAGGATCTTGCCGCAAATCTTCTCAACCAAAACATAAAAAAAAATCTCAACAATTGTAAGGTGTTCAATCTCAAAATTCTAACTTTATTCAATCTTAACAAACACATTTTGTCCATCTAAACCAGAAATAAACACACTTTCCTTGCTTATTGATCCATTCTTTGTCAAGGGTTTGATTACGAAGAGTGAGAAATTTATGATGGGTGAAGAGAGAATGAAAACCCATTTCAACTCACTAATAAAAAAAGAAAACCTTCCTCCTTAACAGCTTCAACAAACACAGAAACAATAACAGAGGCTGGTTAGTTTTGGATCTGATGTAGTGATAGATACAAAAGAAGTTTGCTGCTAAGGAATGCGTTGTATATCAGAATAGATTTCTCCAAACCTGTTCACAGAGAACCTGTCTTCTTTTTTCTTCATAACTCGTTTTATTCTTATGTCTCAAAATCCAACATAGGCCCATGTCTACTCAACCAAAAGCGCGTGATTCAATGTGATGAATATGTCGTTGAAGGAAGAAGAACATGATGTTGAAGGATGATGAATATGATGCATGTAAGGAAGAATATGATGTTGAAATTGTTGGAGCTGTTATTGTTATTGGATCTTTTTTTGTTTATGTTTTGGATCTCAGTTGTTGAAATTGTTTTGGTTTTCTTCTTAAATTGTTTAATTTTTGAATAAGAATGTAATTCAAACTTCACTCAGTGGAGAGGAGAGAAAGTGTAATTCAAGCATATTTTAAGAGAGGGAAATATAATTTACTTTTTTTTTTCTTCAGGGTTATGTTACCATGATTCCTTAAAAAAAAAAAAAGGGTTGTGATTTAAGATTGAATTGTTATTAACCACAATTTGTACAACCAGCATCATAAAATACAATATAATGAATTAGGCTCACAAATAGTCATACTAATATTTTCTGAAAATAAAGTTTAAACTCAAATCTTTGTAGGAAAATATAAAACAAAAACTTAATAGGTCATATTTTGCAAGTAAATAACCAATGCCTCATGAGTTTGACATCGCATAATTAGGTGGTGCTAAAAAGATTCTTGAAATAGAAATTCACATGGATATGAGTGTTAGAAAATTATGGTTCTCTAATAAAAGCTATGTTAGACAAATTTTAATACTAAGGTTGTGAATACTCAATTGGAGAATCACCTTAATGTCTCATTAGTCTAGTCTCAAAAGAAAGATTCATAAGTTGAGTATATGTCAAAGGCTTCCAATTTCAATGTTGTAAGTTACTTAATGTGTGATATAGTTTTCACTAAGGTGCTCAAATGGTACAACAAGTCATGGTATCAAGTTTGATACTGGACAAGGTGATCCTTTAGTGATAAGATATGATGATTCAAACTATGTTGGTGATATGGATGATGCAAAGTCTACAACATGATATGTATTTACTCTTTCAGAATGACCTATTTTTATGAAATCATAAGTTTAACAACCTGTAGATTTTCTTTTTTACAATTAAAGCATAGAAAATTAGACTATCTAAGATTATTAAAGAGGCGTTGTGGATTATAGGAACAATGAATGTATTAAGTTTTGCAAGATGGAAACAATTTATTCCTCAGGTATATATGTTCTGCATATTTCCTAAAACAATTTATTTTTATTTTCTAATAACTCAAATATATATGTTCTGCATACCCCATTTGTTACATTATAATTACATTCTCGAGTTGAGATGGAAACTATCCCCGTGGAAATGAATTTATAAATTTTATTACTTTAATGGTAAACTTGCTAAGAGTCATTCAAGTTTTTGACGCTATTGTCGAGAATTGTTGATTTATTTAGACAAAGCAATTTATTTCACTTAGGAATTTATTCATTTATTTTATTTTCTGTTAAAAAATTTGAAAAAAAAATATTGTGCTCTTTATGTTTTTTACTTTGTACTTTTTTTCTAAAATGTTTTTCTAAGTTTCGTAGCAATGATAGACATGATCCGCTTAGATGATTCGGAAGAGGTCATTCCCGTGTTGTATGAAAAGTATTTGCTATCTTGCAAGATAAAACATTATGATGACAAAATTGCTAGATTAAATCTGAGATGTGACTTTTGTGGGCAAGGTCATCAGAACAGCTATTGTGAGGGGCCTCAAAGAAAGAAAGAAGAGCAACAAATTTCTACTACCGCTTAGCAGTGACTAATCTCCGTCGGGAAATCTATGATGCACACAAGGTGGATAATCCCCTCCTAACCATATTTTTTCGATACGCATGATCCAAAAGTTTAACCCTTTACCACATGCTTAAGGTAACCAAATCCTTTACCATTGGGATCAATTAATTGTTGGTTAACGAATAACTTTATAATTTATCCTAAATATGAAAGAGGTAGTTATATGGGTAAAAATTATATTAAAAAGTTATTCATTTGTGAATCTTACACTTTGTGAACTAGATTTCATTAAGTAATATGTGCATAATTAAAAGACATTAATTTAGTTAATTGTTAATTCATTATGAACTTTTCTTCAACAAAATACAAAACTTTCTCTATACACAACAAAACACACACGTGCGCGTATACACACACACCGTTTGTTTTTAATTAAATTCTTATATATGTCCACTATTTATCCTTAGTTATAGGTAATCTTCTTTATTAATTAATATATCGTTAGCAAGAGTTTAAATTTTATAATTTATGCTTTAAACATTAATTTATGATGCTTTGTATTAGTAGTTGAAAATAACTCCTAGGAATCACAATGATAGTCTACCAAGATGTGTGAAAGATTGTGAACCAATAGCTCAAAAGGTCGCGGCCAAAAAATTATAAGGCTTAAAGTTTCAACAATATTCAAATGGAAACACTTTAACTTCAAAAAAAATTTAAAAATATTTCAGTCTCAACACTTATTCCCATAGCTACAACACAACCAGCCAAACTCAATAGTGTTAATAAGTTGTTTACTCCTACCTTTCCCTTTGTCAATAAATCATTATCTATTCAAGATAATAAGAGTCAGCAAAATAGAAATGGTAACAATTCTTATAGTAGTGTCAACATTTTAGATGGTGCGAACAAGGACAACAATATATTCATATATGGAAATTATCATAATATTTATTAGCTGCTCTTATGCACATATCTATTTATGAAAATGTTATAAAAAGGGAAAAATCCTATTGGGTCTGATATCTCTGATGCAAGCGGAACCATGACCAATAATGGTATATTAAATGGAAATATGGTTTCCAAACTTGACAATGTGTATAACACCATTAGACAAAGGAACTTTTCTGTTTCAAAAGAAAATATAATAATTTACGGAATTTCTAACCGCAGTGTGTCCATCTTTGTCCAACCCACACAAGTGATCTCAAGACCTTAAAAAAATCTAGGACAATCCATGTCAAGTATGAGCCTTAGAATGCCACAATTTATTCCTCAATCAAGGCTCGTAAACAATATGTTTGACATTAACCTTTGAATACTGTATCACATGTCTCAACCAATTCTTAAGTCCTCTGTTGGTGGTAATTCTGAACAATCTCAATCAAGGCATGTGTCTATTATAAGTGGTCATTCTCAACAATCTGAACCGAGGCCATTGAATACCACCTCTAGAAGCATTAATGTTCCGTCAAGTATGTCTCTTTCGCTTTCAGAGACAACAAATTTTCCTAAATAGGTGGAATCTCCTTTGATTTGTTTGGGAACCCAATATCAATCTGGGGACTTTCAAGTTATAATGGGTTCATCAGAATTTAACAACAACTCTTACCGAAATCAAGTAAATTACTTATACTTATATCCATCATGCCTAAAATAATAGTATCTATGGAATATGATGTACACGATTCATATTATTTTTACTTGCCGCATCACACTTCATAAACACCTATTGAGTTTACTAACTTACAAATGTAGGTAATTAGTCTACAAGTATCAAGCTCATCAAAAACTCCTGAAGTGAAAATAAGTAGGTCTATGAACTACAATGGAGGAGGTGATGCTCTTATTACCAAATAAATAAAGGCTAATCCACAATTCTCTGATGATGATGATCAATAACTTGACATAACTCTTAATCTTTTTTGAGAAAACAAACAAGATAAAAACCATGTAGTTTTGTTGAACATATTTTATTTTTAACATATGGAATTCTGGTAGTTTGTGTCCTTTGAACAAACAAAATTAATATTCTTTAAGTTTGAAATTATTAAGGTTAGTTTGTGTTCTTAGATCTAACAAACTTATGATATTTTAACTTAGAACTATTCATGTTTGCATGGCCAAATTCTTTGACACAATTTTATACTTTGAATTTATTTAGATTGTTCATGTCTTATTTTATTTGGTTTAATAGTAGAAATAGTAGTGAAGTTGTATGATTTGGGATTTTGCTTCTAAAGAAATGAAATGAAATTCTAAAAAATAATATGAATTATGTCATTAATATGTAACGTAGCAGCTTAGCCGATTAGTACGTAATTTTCTTTTGTCATGTAAACATGAATAATTTCAAAATTAAAATATCTTAAGTTTGTTAGATCTAAGGACATAAACTAACCTTAATATTGTTGGATATTAATAAATAGTAATGTTGCGTTCATTTATCTTAGGTAGACTATATAAGTGATGATGTCGTTGGGACGTTAGTAACCTAATCAGTCGTCAAGCTGCACCTACTGGTCACACGGTGATCCTTACGTGTGGGGTCTATACCTCTCGGTAGACAAGGTATATCCATCCAATGTTTGGTTGCATCTGCTGGTCACATGGTGATCCTTATGTGTGGGGTCTTACCACCTTAAAGGTAATTGAAAACATTATGTTAGCTTTCCACCAATTTCCAAGGAAATGAAGGCCAAGGTTCCTTAGGTCCACCATCTATGAATCTTAGGACACTGATAGAACTCTCTCTCTCTCTCTCTCTCTCTCTCTCACACACACACACACACACACACTTAGTAGTTCTACAAATGGACAGCCCTATCAGCGTCTACCTTACCAAGGGGTTAATAGAATGGTTCTACTAGGGTATGGCTTATTTCCTTCAAGCAGACACTTGTTTCCTTAATTATTAACTAGTTACATCATAGGTTCGGCAGATTTTACTCAATATTAGTAATGTCACCTCCTAAGTACCTACTACTAGGGTCAACTTGCTTTCAGTTTCTTTCGCTAGTTATAATTAATTACTTCCTAGACATATAGATATTAGTATCAAGATATAAGCATCAGCATAGTAATATCAATATTAGGCCATGTCACAACCTAAGTATCTAATCTAGGGTTGCGCAACTACATAAATAAACTAAATTCCTAATAAAATTTAATAGCGAACAGAAGATAAATAAACTAAAAAGAATTAGTTACACATGGCAACTAAAAACAAATTACTAAAGATAAAAACATACCTTCGAAAATCAAGGAGATGATAGAAACTCCTTCGAAGCTCTAGAAATGCTTTCCTCTTGAACTGCTCTAGTTCTGAACGAGAAATTTTGAATGAGGAAGGATGATATTTATAGTGAAAGTTTTACCTGGGTTTGGGCTAAAAGCGCGAGTTTTACCCATAAAAAACAAGAAAAGATGCTTGCGCCCCGCGTTTTTCAGATGCACGAGGGCATGGAATATGTGCCTAGCGCCAAAAAAAAACCATGCCCTAGGCGCATGGCCATGTGCTAGGCACATGGTTTGTAAAATCCATGCCCTAGGCGCATGGTAAATGTGCTAGGCGCATGACATGGCTTTTCGGGCCCAGTTTCTTTGATTTTCTGTCGTTTTAGGTCTTCGTCTTCAAATAACTTGTCTTAGAACTTGGGAACAGAATTCCTCCCTCTTGAAAGTCTCCTAAGGCCTCTTGAATCTTCATTATTGGTCTTCCTAAGTCTTCACAAGTTTTTGGATGTTCTTGATTTGCCGATTTGCATGATTTTTTCGTAAATTACTTCAAAAACCCCCTAAAATTGATATGTTTCGGGAAAGCTAGAATTAGAGATTCAAATATAGAAAACATTACAAATGTCCCGAAATCATAGACAATCGTTCTAATACTACTCCTTTTTGCTGCTAAAACCTACTGAAAATGACTGAAAAACAGGCTAAGATTAACGTAAGACGACATGTCATCAATAAATTGAGAGGGAAGCATATTTTTAACAATGTTGGAAGTGAAAGTGTGTCCATTTGAACGTTGTTTAAACTTTGAGCTTTATAATTTTCTGGTTGCAACCTATTGAGCTATTGGTCCACAATCTTTCACAAATCTCAATAGACTATCTTTGTAATTACCAGGACTTATTTTTAATTGTCAATACAAAGCATAATAAATTAATGATTAAAGCTTAAAATCTAAAATTTAAACTATAGTTAATGATAAATTAATTAATAAATAAGAATACCTATAACTAAGGTTAAATAGGGGACATATATGGGAATTTAATTAAAAAATAAACAGTGTGTTTGTGTTTTTTGTGTATAGGGAAAAAATTGTTTTTCATTCGAGAAAAGTTTGAAAGGAATTAAAAATTAATTAGCATGAATGTCTTTTAATTATGCACGTATTACTTGTAATATAGTGCACAAAGTGCAAGATTCACAAATAAGTTTTTTAATATAATCTTTAACCGGATAATTACCACTTTCATATTTAGGAGAAATTATAAAATTCTTCTCTAACCAACAATGGATTGGTCCCAGTGGTAACGGATTTGGGCCCCTTAAGAATGTGGTCAGACTTTTGTTTCCTTACTCATGCGTATGCAAAAAATATGGGTGGGAGGGGATTACCCACCTTGTGTGTCTCATAGGTTCCCCGACGAAGTTTAGTCAATGTTAAAGCGGTAGTGGAAACTTCGTACCAATATCATGGTATCCCAAAAAATGTTATTCTTTAAAGTTTATTAAGTGGCTCTCATTGTTAAAAAACAAGTGTGTCTCGACAGTCTAAACGAGTGAATGAAAATCTTATTAAAAAATCAGATTTGTGATCTCCTTGCTCCCTGGTAGGCTAATAACATTTGATAAGTCATACCGTATCTTTTAGCATCATTTTAAATAAGTTGTTATTCTATTTTATTAGTTTTGTGATTAACTTTAGAGTCATTTTGAAAATATTACGGTTTTTGAGTTATTGAGTCAAGTAGGTGTTTGTGCTTTCAATTTTTCAACTAGCTAGGAAATTCTCGTAGCTTTGTTTTATTTCAATTACTCAACTAACCAAATTGATATTTAGAAGTGAAATATTACGACAGAGGTTTGGTGCAAAAAGGCTAAATTAAAGTTCCACAATTTTGTTGAAGAAACACTATATATCTTATTAGTATAAGTATTTGAAGGCTGACCCAATAGAACAAGAGCATTAGGTTATGTTACTAAAAAAAAGGGACGAGAGCAGATGATATAAAAAGGAGTGGCACAGTAAGAGGAGAGGGATTCACGTTTTTGGAGGAAAATAAAGGAATGTGAGAGCACGATGAGAAAGGAGCATAAAGCACATGATTGATGCAATTGAAAACGACAACACACGAGAGAGAAAAAAGACCTTTTTGGGTTTATTTTTTTACCATGTCCAGCTAATTTCCTTTGATCAGGTCTTAGATGGTTTTAATTTGAATTGTTTGAACCATGTGATTGTATATACTTTATTCAATGTAATTACAATCCTAGTATTATTCAGAATTATTTGTCTCCACCGCTTAGAAAGAAAGAAGAGCAACAAGTATTTGATTGTATATTGAATGTAATTGATTGTATATTTCTTTCTATGAGGTCATCAAAACAACTATTGTAAGAGGCCTCATAGAAAGAAAGAAGAGCAACAAGTTTCAACCACTGCTTAGTAATGACCAATCTCTGTCGGGAAACCTATGATGCACACAAGATGGATAATCCCCTCCCAACCAGATTGTTTCCATACGCATGATTCTAGAGTTGATCCCTCTACCAGATGCTTAAGCGCCCCAAATCCCTTACCATTGAGATCAATCCATTGTTGGTTAAGAAGAATTTTATAATTTATCCTAAATATGAATGTGGTAATTATATGGGTAAAAATTAAATTAATAAGTTATTCATTTATGAATCTCACACTTTGTGCACTAGATTACATTAACTAATATGTGCGTAGTTAAAATACTTTCATTTTGTTAATTCTTAATTCATTATGAACTTTGCTACAACAAAATACTAAACTTTCTCTATACACAACAAACACACACACACAATTTATTTGTTTTAAATTAAATTCTCATATATGTCCACTCTTTATCCCTAGTTATAGGTAATCTTCTTTATTAATTAATATATTGTTAGCTAGAGTTTAAATTTTAGATTTTAAGCATTAAACATTAATTTATGATACTTTGTATTGGTAGCAGAAAAGAAATGGTAACAATTATTATATCAATGTCAACATTTCAGATAGTGTGAACAGGGACAACGATATGTTCATATATGGAAATTATCAAAAAAAATTTAGCTGCTCTTATGCACATGTCTATTTATAAAAATGTCATAAAAAAGGGAAAAATCCTATTGAGTCTGACATCTCTGATGCAAATGGAACCATGATCAATAATGGTATATTAAATGGAAATATGGTTTCCAAACTTGACAATGTGTATAACACAATTAGACAAAGGAATTTTTCTGTTTCAAAACAAAATATACCAGTTTCTGGAAGTTCTAACTGCAGTGCGTCCATCATTATCCAACCCACACATAGGATCTTAAGATCTTAGGAAAATCCAAGGCAATTAATGTCAAGTACGAGCCTTATAATGCCGCAATTTATTCATCAATCAAGGCTAGTAAACAATATGTCTAGCATTAACTTTTCAAGACTATATCACATGTCTCAACCAATGCTTAAGTCCTTTGTTGGTGGTAATTCTTAACAATCTCAATCAAGACATGTGTCTGTTATAAGTGGTCATTCTCAACAGTCTGAACCGAGGCCGATGAATACTACCACTTTGAGTATCAATCTTCTTTCAAGTATGTCTCTTTTGCATTCAAATACAACAAATTGTCTCAAATAGGTGGAATCTTCTTTTCTTTGTTTGGGAACCCCATATCAATCTAGGGAATTTCAAGTTATAATGGGTTCATCAGAATTTAACAACAACTCTTACCGAAATCAAGTAAATCACTTATACTTATATCTATCATGCCTAAAATAATAGCATATGTGGAATATAAAGTAAACGATTCATATTGTTTTTACTTTCCGCAACAAACTCCATAAACAACTAATGATTTTACTAACTTACCAATGCAGGTAATTAGTCTACAAGTATCAAGCTCATCAAAAACTCATGAAGTGAAAATAAGTAGGTCTATGAACTACAATGGAGGAGGTGATGATCTTATTTCCAAAAAAATAAAGGCTAATCCACAATTCTCAGAGGACGATGATCAACAACTTAACATAACTCTTAATCTTTTTTGAGAAAACAAACAAGCTAAAAACCATGTAGTTTTATTGAACATATGTTACTTTTAACATATGGAATTCTGGTAGTTTGTGTCCTTTGAACAGACAAAATTAATATTTTTTAAGTTTGAAATTAGTAATGTTAGTTTGTGACCTTAGTACTAACAAACTTAAGATATTTTAATTTAGAAACTATTCATGTTAGCATGACCAAATTCTTTGATACAATTTTATACTTTGAATTTGTTTAGATTGTTCTTGTCTTATTTTATTTGGTTTAATAGTAGAAATAGTAGTGGATTTGTATGATTTGAGACTTTGCTTCTAAAGAAATGGAATCAAATTCTAAAAAATAATGTGAATTATAGTCATTAATATGTAACGTAGCAGCTTAGTCTATTAGTAGTTTTCTTTTGTCATGCAAACATGAATAGTTTCAAAATTAAAATATCTGAAGTTTGTTAGATCTAAGCACACAAACTAACCTTAATAATTTTTAAACTTAAAGAATATTGATTTTTTCTGTTCAAAAAATGCAAACTACCATAATCCATATGTTAGAACTAACACATGTTCAATAAAACTATATGGTTTTTAGCTTTTTTTCCCTCAAAAAAGATTAAGAGTTATGTTAAGTAATTGATCATGTCATCTGAGAATTATGGATTAACCTTTATTTCTTTGGTAATAAGATCATCACCTCCTCCATTGTAATTCATAAACTTACTTATTTTCACTTCAGGAGTCTTTGATGAGCTTGATACTTGTAGACTAATTACCTGCATTTGTAAGTTTGTGAAATCATTAGTTGTTTATGGAGCGTGTTGCAGCAAGTAAAAACAATATGAATCATTTGCATCATATTCCATCGATGCTATTATTTTAGGCATGATGGATATAAGTATAAGTGATTTACATGATTTCGGTAAGAGTTGTTGTTAAACTCTGATGAACCCATTATAGGTTGAAAGTCCCCAAATTGATATGTGGTTCCCAAACAAAGCAAAGAAGATTTCACCTCTTTAGGAAAATTAGTTGTCTCTGAATGCAAAAGAGACATACTTGACGGAACATAAATGCTCGATGTACTGGTATTTATTGGCCTCGGTTCAGACTGTTGAAATTGACCACTTATAACAGACACATGCATTGATTGAGATTGTTCAGAATTACCACCAACATAGGACTTTTGCATTGGTTGAGACGTGTGACACGATCTTGATAAGTTAATGTTAGACATATTTTTTACTAGCCTTAATTGAGGAATAAATTGTGGCATTATAAGCTCGTACTTGACATGGATATCCATGGATTTTTCTAAGGTCTTGAGATCCCATGTGTGGATTGGAGAATGGTGGACACATTGCGACTAGAACTTTCAAAATTGGTATATTTTGTTTTGAAACAAATAAGTTCCTTTGTGTAATGGTGTTATACACATTGTCAAGTTTAGAACCCATATTTTCATTTAATTATACAATTATTTATCAGGGTTCCATTTGCATCAGAGATGTCAGACCTAGTAGGATTTTTCCCTTTTTCAACATTTTCATAAACAGATATTTGCATAAGAGCAGCTGCATAATCTTGATAGTTTCCATTTACAAACATATTATTTTCGTTGTTCGCACCATTTGAAATGTTAACACTACTATAAGAAGTGTTACCATTTCTTTTATGCCAACTTTTACTATCTTGAATAGACAATGGCTACTTGACAAAGGGAAAGGTAGGAGTAAGCATTTTATCAACGCTATTGAGTTTGGTTGGTTGTGTTGTAGCCTTGGAAATACGTTCAGGTGTTCAAATAGTTTTAACAAGGAAAAAGCTATTTGTAGCGAGAAGTTTTCTCGCGACAACACCATGACAGGTACTGCATGCAAGCAAAACTATTATTCACACACCCATGTATTTTGCCCACCATCCATGAATTGTGCCAAGATGCAGATCTAACGGTGCTAGTACTTTCATGGGTTATTCTTGAACTTGGCTTTCGCTATATATAGCAAAGCTCTTTTAACAATGTTTGAAGTGAAAGTGTTTCCATTTGAAAGTTGTTTAAACTTTAAGCCTTCTAATATTTTGGTCGCAACCTTTTGAGCTATTGGTCCATAAACTTTTACAAATCTCAATAGGCTATCTTTGTAATTACTAGGATTTATTTTCAACTTCCAATACAAAGCTTCATAAATTAATGTTTAATGCTTAAAATTTAAAATTTATACTATCGTTGACGATAAATTAATTAATAAATAAGAATACCTATAACTAAGGATAAATATGCAACATATATGGGAATTTAATTAAAAATAAACGAAGTGTGTGTGTGTGTGTGTTTGTGCCGAGTAAAAGGAAAAAAAAATTCATTGGAGAAAAGTTCGAACGAAAATTAAAATTAATTAACATGAATGTCTTTTAATTATGCACGTATTACTTAATGAAATCTAGTACACACAGTGCGAGATTCAAAAATAAATAAATTTTTTAATATAATTTTTAACCATACAATTACCACTTTCATATTTAGGAGAAATTATTACCACTTTCATATTTAGGAGAAATTATAAAGTTCTTCTTTAACCAATAATGGATTTTTCCCAGTGGTAAGGGATTTGAGCTCCTTAAGCATGTGATTAAGATTTCGACTCCTAGCTCATACGTATGGAAAAAATATGGGTGGGAGTGGATTACCCACATTGTATGCCTTCGAGGATCCCCGATGGAGATCCGTGAATATTAAGCGGTGGTGGATACTTCGTACTAATATTATGGTATCCCAAAAAAAATTATACTTTAAAGTTTATTAAGTGGCTCACTTTGTTGAAAAAAACAATTGTGAATCCATGCTTTCGTGTGACTGGACAGCCTGTACAGGCAAATGAGAATATGGTTCAAAAGTCACATTTGTGAACTCAATGCTCCCAGCTAGCCAAATAGCATCCAATAAAGTTAGCTATTCGGTGTGATTGAACAATGTGAACGAAAGAATGAGAATCTGAATCAAAAACCACATTTGTGAACTCCTTGCTCCTAGCTAGTCGTCATATGTCCAAGCTTCCACCATATTTAATCCAGGAAAAAAATTTCGTTGGAATCTCGGACACAACACCGTAACACTGTAGAATGAGATGCTCGACGAAAAGCGATGTCAATGTTAACCTTCACCCATCCTACATTCGATTTCACCCACTGCTCAATGCGTTGCTGACTAGAATAGTCTACAGGTTTACAACTTCGTGTATTCTTTCACCTTGTTCCATTGCTTCCAGCCTTCCAACACTTTACTACAATTACTTGTAGTTGTCTTCCGTTGTTCATTTCAAACCATGTCATTACACACAACCCAAATGTGCTATTAAAGGATAGCAACCTTACCGAGAACATCAGTTGTCTCCTTACAACAGAAATCAAAGATAAAATTTGTCAAGAATGTAAACCTATCAACCCTTTGTAACATAACTGTAGACAACATTTCCCAATACCATCATTCATGGGCCACCCCACACCCCAAAAACGAATGCATAACATCTTCATCATCCTCCACACATCACATGCACTGCACCGGGCACATAACATGTCGTTGTAACAGTTGAACGTGCGTAAAAATTCAGTTATGACATACTATATGCCATAATAAATTTCGATTCTTCTATTGTACATTAGCTTTCCACAACATATTCCATTCTCCCACTGCATGAAATATGTGTATATTTCAGCTTCTACATATCTAACCTATAACCTGAGTGCATATTTACCATTGTTTTAATTTCCGCCGACCACACCATCCTATCTTTTTGAACATAACCAAAAAGAGGTGTCTCAATAATTTGATGGCTACCAGAGAATCCAAATTTATTATAAAATTACAACCTTGCTTTGCCACCATCGCCAAGTCATATGGCTTGAAATTGAAAAAATATTGTTCCTCCAAATTCTTTAGGACAATTTGCGCACTCCCACACCATCCATTTAATCCCTCGATTATTTCCTCCTCCATCCCATCTACATAATGAACAATGGAATTATGGAGGACATATATACTCATAATATAGGAAGGGATGGCTTGAAGAACATATTTGATCATAACGTCCTTACCCACATTTGATAAAGCTCTCCCTCGCCAAGAATTAATTCTCATCCAAATTATGTTCTTCACATACGCAAAGATAGCCTTATTTCTACCAACCATAGAAGGGAGACCTAGATACTTTATGGTTCCCGTCATGTGAAGAACACAAAGAATTTAAGACAAGTCGGCTTGAGCTGCTATGCACATAATGCAACTAAAAAAATACTTCAGACTTGGCAAGGTTGGTTTCTTGTTGAGAAGCCTCTTCATAAATTTTTAGAATATATTTGGTAGATTTTGTGATTCAACCATCTTTGCTCTGCAAAACAAAAAAATTCATCTGGAAACATCAGGTGAGACACCAATGGTACCCCTCAACACACTTTCACTCCAAGGTGAGCACCACAACTAACAAGCTTATGAATGAGAGACGATATACCTTTCGTAACCAGGATAAATAAGTAAGGTGGTAGGGGAGCTCCATGTCGCATTCCTATACCAGAGACTATTGGGAAAACTCGACCAAATTTCATCAAAGTCGAGTAAGTAACATAGCTCACACGCATCATCATTCATATAATCCAAGTATCACAAAATCCTAACCTCTGAAGGACACGATGAAGGAAAACCCAATCCACATGGTCATAGGCCATACTAATATCAATCTTAAGAGCCAACTGCCACGCCACCCTTTTACTTTTCTCTTCATATCATGGATAATTTAAGTAGCTATTATATGTTATCCAATATTGATCTACCCTCTACAAGTGCTGATTGATCTTCTAACACACACTTCTCCAAGCACCGCTTTCATCTATTCGTAAGAAGTTTCGATGTCATATTGTTTAACACGTTACATAATTAAATAAGTTTCAATTGATCATCGACTATAAATTAACAAAATTTCTTGAGTAATTCACAAGACAACAATTACTATCATTCTTCCACAACACAACCAAACCTCTACTTCTCCCTTCAACATGAATCGATAAACAAGAATTATACCCAAGCATTACACGAAGTTGATCGAGATTACGTGTATATGATAACGTTTTAGAAAGAAAAAGATATTTGGTTTGTTTTCCGAAGCCAGGTTATAGAGATTCAAAATTTCACTATGTCTGACCAATCCATAGCGGTTCCAAATGAGAATAATCATTGGTCCCGACAGTCCTGCCTACCAGGACATGCCGATAAAAAATGCTAAGTTTTATGCGTACCGAAATCTACTACGGATCTCTTCTCCTCCCTCCTCATTTTCTTCTTAAGGTGATATTCCATGTTAAAAGAATTGTCTATGTTGGTTGTATTACTTGCAGAAAGAAATGTCGCAGTTGGTTGAGATGTCAACGATGTTGAGTTGAAAGTAGTATTCTTATTGGGCAAAGTTTGGACCCCGCTATTGTTAACAATTTTGGAGGACAAACTAGATATCGATGATCCAATCAGTAACAAGTTTGTTTACTTGACCACGTCCCCTTGTCTATTTAATTCTCTAAGGATCCGCGTCACATCATTAGCCAATAATTATGGAGCAGAATTTCTACTGACGTCCCCATCATATTTTTCTCCCACTACCAACATTTACCTAATAGAATCTGGGCACGTAGGCGCATGACTCTGTTGTTGCTTTTATGACCCTCCACGTGAACTATAATATTCTGAATCATCTCTTCTCTCTATTGCCACATCATCCCTACTAGATCTTTCCTCTTTCAACCATTGTGATTACCCACGGCCCTTAGGCCGCCATTGGTCTCCCCGAAGGCCGTTGTACCATTGTCTCTGCATATCTCCATTCGAGTTAGGGAAAGCAGAACATACCCAGTTTCTCATACTAGAAATTCACCATATACCACTCACCTCCAACACCCTTAATCTTATTTGCAATTTTCAACATAATTCGCACATCGATTTTTACTCACAACCATATATACTCCCTCCAGAAACTGGTTTGATTGTTCACGTCATACTCAAGAAACTCACCAATATAGTTTGCCAACCCCATACCCACTTATTCACTCATCATTATGATCGGGAGATTACGTACACAAACCCACATGTTCAAATGAAATGGTTGAACCTCTCTCAATGGAGTCCTTACCTTCACTTTCTCCAATAATAGCATATGATTGTCGTAATTCCACGACCCTCACCCCAGCACCTCCTCCAGGTCGAGCTTATGAAAATAATGGAATAAGAATAAATCAAGGAAGGTCTCCGTCACCGCCACACCCTTGATCGGCCACCACACTTTGGACATACACACTTTCATGGGTTTCAGATTAATGGGCCGATTCACCAGAAAACGCCCCACAAAACAGAAATTCAGATCATTCCCTGCCTTAGTACTCTCTTCCTCGAGATCAAAACTCAGTGCTTCGTCGTCAGTAAGCGTTAAGTCATCGAGAGTGTTAACACGAACACAAAGCCCAAAATTCTCACACAAAGAGAACCAAACCCTAAAACTCTCACAAGAACTGAGAGATTTCCTCTAGTAGCCCCTTGATAACTTCCAGCCGCCAGAAACCATAGCAGAGTTTTCTTTTTTAAAATATATTTTGGGTTTGTGAGTTACTTATTGGCGTTTGAACATAAATCAAGAAATACCACCGTGCCGAAGAAACGGTAGGAAAACCGAGGTTCATGAAACCATAGCAGCGTATCTTCAATCAATCAATCACCTATCTAAAAGGTCCCTAACCAAAGGAGCATTTGTTACTAAATGGATCCGGGTTAGGAATTTAAACACAGTTTAAAATAGGAAACCAATCTAGAAGATGAACAGCGCACTAAATGTCAATAATTATAAACTTAGTATCTAGTGATAAAAAAGGACCTAAATGGGCGTAGTGAAAATAATCACCACTCAATCCCTAAAAAGATTGGAGAGAAAATTCAAGAGATCAACTTCATAACAAACAATATGAAATTGGATTTAAATATTTTTGACATACTCGAAAAATATGTGATTTATTGAGATGTGGGTTATAGATTTTTTAACAAAATATAGTACCCGTAGAGAACATATGGATGCTAAATGTGAGCATCGTGAAGTAAAAAGATGAGAATTTGCATCTATAAATTATCTTGATAAAAGGATCAATATTCAACTTCATAGGAGGAATAAGACACTATACTTTGTTTCTTTGTATTCCATGACACTAATGAAGAACCAAGGAAAAAAACATGTTGGAGGGGTTAGTGTCTTGAAGAGGGGTTCAATAAAAGTTATAAAACCTTTAAGAGTGATGAGAAAGGCGGAACCATTGAAAAAAATCACTCTTAAGATTGATTTTCATTAAGGATCCTAAGCATGTGTATTTGAGCTTGCACATTCAAATCAATAGGATATGGTAAGAATTGAACTAATTTTTTCATTGCATCAAATATTTTAAGATAAGAATGAGTTATGTTAAGGAGCTCAACATTTAATCTTTTGTATGGCATATGATCTTCCATGGGAACTCTAGGTTATGAATGAATCTTGGTAAGACACTCAATGGGTGTGGAACAAGGTTTGACACCCAGGAGATCATCCTTTTGGATTAAATCAAGAGCACATTTGATTTGGTATAAAGAAATGCATTTTCTAATTTTCTAACTTTCTCAAAATTGAGAAAATACTTCAAAGTCTCCATGTGTTTTATGTTGAATTTTCAATATACAAAGATCTTCACATTATGGATTTCATTTACGTCATTCCCTACAAGCAGTAGTCGTCCCCATAAACAAGAGTGGATAGGAATGCCAAAGCAACTTGTTTGTGAAAAATGAGTAATTAGTTAAATTCATATATAGATGGAGATGAAACAATAAGATAAGATATATACACCCACACACACACTAATACTCCCCTTCAAGTTGGAGAGGGGATTATGCATTAATAAAATTATGCTTATAAAAAGGGAGAGGGGTATTATCATCTTGCACAATTGTTTATAGATTTTGATTTATTCTTGAAAAAAATAAAACATAACTTACTTGAATGTTTGGCTTTTTAGCATTTTGAAATTCTGAAACCAATGACTTGTTACCTCTTTTCTGTTTCAGGAACCTTAGAACGAGCAGCATTGTTTCTTCCTATATAAATGAAAGACAAAAAACAAACAAAGTAGTTGTTACAAACCATTTAAATTAAACAAAGTAGTAAATTAGGTTGGATTTACTAATTATTCATGTGAGGTTAATATTATAATAGATTATCATCCCTTAAAAAAGATCAAACTCTTTAATAAGATATTTAATATAGATCCTCAAATATAGGTTAAATTTTTTATCTTATAATGTTTTGATTTAAAAACATGGTTTGAGGAGAGGGATGGTAGGATAAAGTATATGTAATTAGAGTGTCAATTTTAGTATAATGTAATAGACTGGACCAAAAGACTCATATTTTAGGCAGGGTTGGACTCCTTAATTATATAAACCAAAAAGAAATAGGTCATTTTAGCCTGGACCTTGATCCACTGCAGGAAATAAATTGACGCAGTCACATATACATGCAATCGTAGCCGTTCAATTAAGATCAGACGGTCAACACTTAATTTTTGTATTTTTAATTTTAAAATAAAAGTAATATGCCTCTTCTATAGCTATCAGATTGAGATCGAAAGGTCACCGATATTTCAACTGTGTGATTGCAGGAAATCGGTGACTACAACAAATCACATTTCTTTGCATGACATTTACCGATTTGGTGCATTTAAGGCTAGGTTGGGTTGCCTAATTTTCAATCCCAAGGAGACTCATTAGCATTCTCTCTTTTCTTTTTTTTTTAAAGATAGCATTCTGCTTTTAATTAAGCTCATTGTATTATGACATATTTATAGACCAACCAATTACTCTGGGAAGAATTGGACAACTACAAACCAATTACTCAATAGATGTGCACATTCAGATTCAGGGATTAAAATCATGACTGCGATGCCCAAGTGAAGGTTAAATGAGTTAAAAAAAAAAAATCCTTACCAAGAAGTTTAGGAGAAATCCTTTTTTTGCATCTCATGTTGCTTTTTACTTTGGCATCTCTTGTTGGAGATACTTTCATGTTGACATTTTCATGTTCAGCATTTAGATCCTCAAAAACCTTTATAGCATGATAACGAATATCTTGAGCCTGAAATGTTGAATTAAATTTTTATAATGCTTTACATAATGTTTATCAAGTGAAGAAAAATAGATATAATAATAAATATAAGAATTAACTAATGAAACTTTCTATTTTATTATTTAATCATACCACTTTGTGATGTCTTGAGGTTTTGGGATAAACACACATGGCGTTCAAGCATAGCAGGAATACATCACGCTGTACATCATTGAAATTAATGTTACATGAAACAATATATCATTTCAAAAACTATAACATTAGATTTGTCAAAAAAAAAACTATGACATTAGATGAAGGATAACATGGAAAGCTCAGAGAAAATTGATACTAGTATTTTTTTTTACAGGAAGTGCTAACTTGTGTCCTTAGGACACAAGATAAGAATCTTAAAATAAAATTAAATAATAAATATTGTATTAAAAATATAAGTTTTTAAACTTTTAAGGTTATGAATGCACAATTTTTAAGATTAATTTTTTTTATTTAATTTCTTATCTTATACTCTTGGAACACAAGTTAGCGAGACCCTTTTTATATACCTTGACTTCTGCGAGGCTAGTATGCATGCCTTCAGCAACTTTTGCTCTCGGTTCCAAAATCCATTGGCTTCTTTACAATATGGTAATTTTTACCTTTTCCAACATGAATAGAATATCACTAACAAAGTGTAATAAATTATCATAAAATATTAAGAATTATTCAATTAATTATCATTAACAATCCGTATCTAGTTACTTAGATATCCCTCTAGAATGAATTATAAGGGTACAAATGTACTTTATCGCATTTAGTTTATGAAATCTAAAAAAACAAAATATGAAACATATTGCCTAAACTACCCTAAATGACTAATAAATTAGGTCATTAGAAATACAGAAAGATTTGTAAAAAAAAAAAAAGGAAATATAGGAAGTTAAACCAGATGAGAGGTATTTTGGAGATGATATCATTAAAAAAGATAGAAGTTGATAAGATATGTTTATATTTCATTCCCAAAAAAATGAGTTCTTCTTGCTTATATTTTATTCTGCAGAGAGTATAAACTTTTACTGACAATTTTGTGTAGAAAAATACTATTCAATCTTGATTTTTAATTTTTAACACAAAATAAAGGAAATGGTTTTGAACATTAAAATGGGACATGAAATACAATTCCTCTCTACCTTTGTGGTATATTTTTGAAAACTGTGTATGATGAGTAAGAATAAAAGTAAGTGATGCAAAAACAATCATAAGCTTATATGATTTTCACCTTTGTAGGATATCAAGAACATTTTCCAAGAAATGCTTGTCTGGCTCATTATTCAGAGATGAGGCTGAAAGTGTGAAATACACTAAGAGGTGCAATGCAGCTACAAAAAGTTGCAAGCATATACCATTTTTTTGAAGTACTTTCATTATTATTATCGGCATGTCTTCCTTCTTGCATCACCTTCAAAATTGAAGAGAAATATTCACTAATTAAGAAAACGAGTTAGGTTTGAAGATGAAGAAGAATTCATTGACAAAAGAAAGAGCAGCAGAGTCCTTGCTTTGGAAAAGAAAAGGCAACAAGGAAAAGAGAGAAAAACGACATTAGAATTTGAAAAAAGGAAAAATTCAACCAAAAATAATGCAGAAAAAGGCAAGTCAATAATTAGTGATGAGGAGCACTTGGATGATTTTAATGAAGATGATAAGCATGATGACCCAACCAAGAAAGGATGCAATTGATACAATGCTCTTTTGTTGCATCCTTTATTGGTTGGGTCATCATGCTTTATCATCTTCATTAAAATCATCCAAGTACTCCTCATCACTAATGATTGACTTGTCTTTCTCTGCATTATTTTTGGTTGAATTTTTCCTTTTTTTCAAATTCTAATGTCGTTTTTCTCTCTTTTTCTTGTTACTTTTTCTTTTCCAAAGCAAGGACTCTGCTACTCTTTCTTTTCTCAATGAATTATTCTTCATCTTCAAACCTAACTCGTTTTCTTTGAGAGCCTAAAAGGAAAAACAAAATTGAAATAAGAAGAGACTATATGCAATATTCCAAACATATATGCAAAAGGAGGAAACAAAATAGAAAACACCAATGCATAAAGAAATGAACTACACCACACCCCACCAAAATACATAAAAAAAAATACTACTCTTCATGCATAGTGTATTCCTTTCGTCCCTAAAATCTCACATTCACATAATCAATAAGTTGATGATTATTAGATCAAGATCAGATAGTGCATATTTCAAGTTTGGGATTTTATATTTAGAAAAATAAAACATCCACACCTCTGATCCTGATCTAGCGATCACCACGAATAATTTGAAATCCTCATTTTAGATGTATTTCAAAACAAAAACACACCATTTGCAATAAATACAAAAGACATCTTTTAACCTCGCTAAGAACGCCTTCTATGCTTTGAATAAATAAAGTAATTTTTTTATATTCATTATATATATATATATATATATATATATATATATATATATATATATATATATTGCATATCAAATAGTATTTTGGTAATGTGTTATAAATACTTATTTAAAAGGGTGAATTCTTTTAACAAAAGTGTCAATTAAAGGAAAATTAGTACATAAAAACGGTCAAATATTTTTTAAGGAAAAATAGTCAATTTTTATTCAACAAATAAAAAGAACAGACAATTATAATATCATTGTGAAATAAATTAAAGCATATCTAACATATATGTTTTCAATGAGAAAACAAAAATAATGTTTTTTTAATAGGAAAAATAATGTTAATTATCCTTAAGAAAAAATAATGTTAATTAAAAAATTCGCCAACAAGAGTTGACACATGTGGTAGGATTCACAATCAAATTCTCATCATATTAAGTTTGAATCTCCTTAGGGGGTTGGATGCTTCGGGCGAAAACAATTCAGAGGGTGTGACAGGTGGTGTGTACAAGGCCCGAGAACATATTCATCGCGGCATGTTGATCCACAAATGAAAGTGGTGCCCCGACGTTGGACACTCATATGTAGAATGTCAGGACTGGGCTGGAGCCTGCGAATTACGGGGATCTACACATATTAGTACAATATATCGGGGTTCCCGGCCAGAACCACACGTGCAAGTTTCCCTGCATGTGGCTCATGGTTGTAAAATGTTACTTTGGTTAATAAAAATTTCTCCTTCCCCATTTAAAAAAAAAATGTGAATAAGTGTATGTGTGTGTACACACTAGTGGGACGGGTTCGGAGAGGGTATCAACACCACATCCTCGCCTTACCTTGACTTTGAATTTTGGGAGGAAAAAAACTCAACTCGAACCCAATCAAAAAAGGATTTCACCGTCAATTTCATGGTGTTTGGTTAGGTACCCACATATGAGGGTTATGATGTCATGTCTTGAAGTTTGAAAAAATATCGACAATTAAGTCAGATCAAGCAAGAATGAAATTAAATTTAATGTAAACACAGACAAATAATCTCAGATCTCGATCGTTTGATGATGAAAAGACAACTCATTTGAAGTTATATTTTAAACTAGATCTGATGAAATAAAAATATGAATTGTCTGATCTTCACTCAACTACTAAAATTTCTTAATTGTGTGTCTTTATATTTCTCATTCAAGCATAAAATCCAAATATGAGATTTGATGATGGATGATGGATGACAAAATGAGAAGTGTATTAAATATAATTGCCTTGAAATAAAATGAAATTAAGATCTAACATTTATGGGGAGAGGGTGAAGTTTGAAGGGATCTTAATTACGCATGCTCATCATATCATACACATAAACAAAACAAGAAGATGAAGTTGGTGAGCAGCAAAAACAAATAAGTGGATTTTTAATAATTAAACAAAATTGATCAACCACAATAAAATTTTAGCAGAAAATTGCATAGATGATGTTGAATTCGAATACATACCCATGATGATAGATCCAGAGCAACCTGCAGGGTAAAAAGCCGAACAAAAAACATCAATTATATAATCCTAAGTAACAAATCAATTAGAAGTCATAACAAAATGAGAAAAAAAATTACCAAATACCTCCACCAGTCAAAGAGAGCGTGAAGAAGAAACCACTTTTTTATTATTCTGAAAATCTCAATTTTTTTGAAGATTGAGAAAATCTATCTTGCTGAATGAAGAACTTTGCTGAATGGTATTTGAACACATCAATATGACAACAATACGATACATGTGTATTGTGTACTTTTTTTTTTTGCCGTTATGTGTATTGTGTACTGTTTACCGTCTTTATACAATGAATAATACATTTTTGTCACTTTTTTTATATAAAAAAATACGTTTTGTTTTTATTACAGAGCATAATTTTTATAATATAAAATTTGAGTTACGTCATTACCTAATTTTTCAGTCATTAGCTAATTTCATTACTTTTTTTTTACTTGGTAGAAGAAATGACAAAACCCTTATAAACTCATACACATAAGTGGTGGTGTCGGGTTTCGAACCCCGGTCATGAAGTCTAGCCTAACAATTTTGACATTTTACCAGTTGAGTTAGGACTTGTGAACAATTTCAGTACTTTATTAACAACAAAAAGTACGTTGTTAACCATTGCGGATCGTAAATTTTATTAATCACTTTGACTACTTGATTAACCACAAAAACGCAAGGCATCAACAACTTATTTTATATAGTTAATAAGATACATTTTTGTGATGAATCAAGTAGTGAAATATGTCCATTACACAACTCAATTTTTGTGTCACAAAATTTTTCTTATGTAATAAAATAATTGAAAGATGGAATGAAAAGAAAAGTTTGACTAAAAAATGTACTGTTCACCTAGTACCGAGGTGTCATATAGTTGTCAACTTTTATGTTCCAATAGCATCGGTAATTTTAATATCCACAAAAATGATTTCTCTTCGCTCTTGGCAAGTTGAACAACGTATATTTTTTTCAAAAAATCCTTAAAAAAAATGTATGTTTTCTTCGATCCTTATTATAAGAAGAAAAATAAAAAACATCAAAATCAATGTTGTCATTAATTATTGTAACTTTTTGAATGTTTTATAAATATATCTTTAAAAAAAATTGTGAAACATTAATACACACACTAATATTAAAAAGACAAACATTAAATCAGGGATTAAAAAAGTCTTTTAAAAAATAACTAAACTCTAAAAATTGTGACATTTTCTTATAAATAGGACAAAAAAGTTTTGAAAATTTTCTTATATTAAGGATCGGATAAAGTGTTTGACAATGAATCCATGATTAAAATATTATTTACTGTGTATAAAAAATTTCAACATTTAAGTTACATATGTATAAAGCCATCTTGTATTTGAAAGAGTTAGGCTAGTAACTCACTCTTCACCACATCCACTTTCTAATTGATTGAAATTCAAATATACCCTACTAAATTTATGTGTCTACATGATTTAGCCGAACTCATTAGATTTTTAACTAATTAAAGAGTGTTGATAGGAAGAGTGTTTCTCCTTTTCGGTAGAGTGATAAGAAGAGTTGTGTTAGAGAATGTGTTAACAACACTCCTTTATTTGAAAAATAATTTTATTTTTTATATAAAAAATGTGATTCATTTTAAAATTATTTATTTACAAGCATTATGAAAAAAAAATAGAGTTTTTAAAATTATTTATAAATCTTACAGACCCAAGAGTAATTGTTAGCATCCAGGTGATTCAAACATGATATCTAAAGATGAATATAATTTTAGGTCTCAAACCTTCATTATCAAACCGATCTACAGGTGATTTAACTTTAATTTAATTTAAAATTTTAAACAGGTCTTTTTTCTTGTTCCTTTTTCTTGTCAAATTAGTCTTTTATGTTTAAAAACATCAACAATATTGAACCAAACATCACTTCCCATCTATTTTTATCATCAAAAGTTTTGTTTGACCATGATATAAAAAAAAAGTTTTATTTGACTATTTAAAAGAAATAAACTTTATCAAAATAACATCTAAATTACATGATAATAATTGTTACAATATCAAATCCATCAAAATTAACATGATGTTTTTTAGTTTTTTTTTATCTATTGTGACTTAGTTGTTGTCAATGACCGTGTAATTGTAATTCTTTTTTTTTTTTAACAAATTAAAATGAGATGTATTACGAAACCATCGGTGATGCCTCCACACAAGGTGTGCAAGTGTAATTGTAGTTCTTAATGGTAACACATTATATAATAGAATAGAGTTTAAATGTTTAATGAAGATGGATGGACGGTCCAAAACAATTTTGCTTATACAACCAAACAAACACTACTAGAAAAAGCAAAATTAACGAGGAAAATTAGTGACGGAAAAAATGAAATTCCTCACAAATTCCTTGGTCGCAAAATTTAGTGACGGAATTAGAGAGGGATTTCACGTTTTCCCTCACTAAATATCCCTCACTAATTTTTGTTTTTTTAGTAGTGAAAACATTTAGAATTGCCACATCAAATAATATTTTGATTTGGAATGTTTTGATTGGTTTTGTTTGCAAAATTGTTTTGGATTGTAAATCCAACACCATTAAAACTCTATAGGATATTCAATATTGTACAGTGTACATGAACACAAATTTGCAACCAAAATGGACCAAGAATAAAAGTTGATTCAACGGTGTAAATTTGCTTGAAAATTTAAATTAAATGACCTCTGATGTAGTCAACATTACTGTTTATAATTATTATTTTTTTATTAAAATTGAGGAAGAAAAGTTATTATTGATAAATGTGACAATAATGATAATTTTACAAATACCGCATATGAAATTTGAATTACATTCCTCAATTCTTTTTAAAAGTGAATGTCAAGTGTCGAACAAGGTTCCTTAAAAAAAAAAAAGTGTCGAACAAGGTACCACAATATTGAGACGGCATCTTTAAACCAAGTGACCTCTCGTGGAAATGGCAATTATATTCCTAGATGTTAAAATGTTAACTCTTACTTACACTAAGCTGACACTTCTTGGACATATTAATTTTTTGGCTTAATTAATGATATGGTCCCTTAAGTTATTTGTTGGTTACATTTTAGTCTCATAAGTTATTAACGTTACAATTTGGTCCCTTTAAGTCATCATCCGTCAACCAAATAAATCCTCACCGTCAAAACCGTTAACCCAATGTCTAAGGTGGATACACATTGCAAGTTGTCACGTCACCGTTCACATGTGCCTATTTAACGTTTTGGAAAAAGACTGATGATGAGGATTTATTTGGCTAACAGATACTAACTTAAGGGACCAAATTGTAACGTTAATAATTTATGAGACCAAAATGTACCAATAAATAACTTAAGGGACCAAATCATTAATTAAACCTAATTTTTTTTTTCCGAAGTAACTTCTTGGACATATTCATGACTATTTAAAATCTACTCTAACCATCAGAAAAAGAAAAGTCTAATAAAAAATAATTAACATTAAATAATATATTATAGCATAAGGTCAACATATAATAAATAAGAAAAAAATATTTGCTTAAAAATAATTATAATTATTAATTTCTAATTTTATCTTTCAATTTTTTTAATTTCCTTTCATAAAATAAATATGAATGAATTTGAATTAAATAAATAAAATTACTCATTACAATGATTATTTATATGAGAATATAAACCTCAGTGGTCGACCTGGTGGTGATGGTTTCGGACCTATGAGTGTGCGCTTCTCTAGATATCAGGTTTGAATCCCCCAATTGCAAACAATTCCTATATCGGATCAGTCCATGCCAAGTTTTGCTATGACTTTAATTGCCCCGCTAGTGGGCAGTGTGATTGGTCCTCTGAATTAGTCGACTCTTTAACCAAATATCAATATTAATATATACATGAATTAACACTTAGATATTTAATTGACTTCTAAAAATATCCTATATTTAAATGTAAATAAAATGTATTTTATATAATAACTAGTTTTATTAATATAATAACTAAATTTACTAAAATTGGCATAATTTATTCTTATATAAGACTCATGTGTTCATTACTCAAAAAAAATAAATCAACTAATGTCTTCACCAAAGAAAAATATGTCAATTAATGTGTATTATATCGTGTCTACAATTTATATACTGACCAATTTGTATATATACATTTGTTTACTCGTAAAAGATGTTGACCAATATGATGGTAACAGGAGGAAGTTAGAGGGAGATGAATAGCTTTTTCAATTAAAATCGTTTGTAAAAGCATGGTTTAAAAACTTGTTTGAAGTCTTATGACTATATTGGATTTTGCAAGAGCTTCGTTAATAATAGAATAAGCACTGAAGAAAGATAATTCAATTACGAATAAGATGTACTCAACCTTTAATTATTTCTTATCATGCAATTAATCAATACACACAACAATTCACGAAATCTATCGCTATATCAAACCAAACCTACTATTAAACAAGAAATCACTAATACAAGTAATTACAAACTTCGATTGAATCAACAAGTTAATCTCTACTATGAAGGTGATTGAATCAACACACACTTGAAAATAGGTTTTAGAATTTATTCAATCACAATACAAATAACAATTAACCTAATTCATCATGAACATAGATCAACAATTGATTTGTTGAAATTTAAAGAGTAAGGGAAAGAAGAACACATATATTTATAGAGGTTTTCCCTTTTTGTTCTCACTAGGGTTATGCCCTCTCTTCGTAGAAGAAAACAACTCTTCTACGGGCTTCCATTATGATGAAAATGTTTACAAGTGTATGATTACAAAGATTCGTTAGATTCCTAATCTTCTATGCTAAGCAATCATGCTAGATCCAATCTTCAAGCTCTCTTGAAATCGGACATCCACAAGGTCTTCGAATCTCAAGTTTGCATGCAATCCTTTGATCTTCTACTCGGAGATATCTTCTTTGCTATGCTTCCGCTACAATCCCCTTGAACCTTGAATGTTTGAGAAACAACCCTCACAATTACTTTTGGAGGTAAAAAGTACCTCCTTTTGCTTTAAATCCTCGATGCACCACCAAGATGCTTGAAAGAAACCAAAATACAAGTAACTTACAACACCGTAATAATCTATATCTCAAATCCTACAAGATTTCTTAGAAAAAGTGTTTAATCTAGAGAATGTTCTAAAAAAGAAAGGTTGAAGACTTTATAGTGTTTTTGTAAATTGATTCTATGAGTGAAAAAATGAGTGAGTTAAGGTATATAAAAGTGTGAGTAAAAGGAGCAAGTTCACCTCAAAATAACACTGAAAAAAGGAACTTGAATCAAATCATATAAAGTAAAGCTGAAAATTAGTGTAAAACTGGAAATTTGAATGCTATGAACATTGACACAAAGTTTAAGAACATTGAATTGAATCAAAGCAATTCCAGATGAAGAATGAATTGATTCAAAACTGCATAGGCATGCTTTTGAATCGAATCATGGTTTCCAAATGAAGATTGATCCGATTTAAAGAGCTTTGATACGATTCAACAACTAGAGGTCAAAGACACGAGGTATTGAATGAATCGAATCAAAATCTTATTGAATCTATTCAAAACCCTTAAACCAAACACCCTATGCAGGCAATGATTCGATTCATAAGTTCCGAGCCAATAGTTTGAATCAACTCAAGTTACTTAAAAATGTGAATTTTTTTGAAAACTTGTTGAACAGGGATCATTATAATCAAAAGCAATAACTTGGCCACTCTTGTGGACAGTTTTGAGACTGAGAATTGCTAGAGTGATTTAACATAACTAAGTCACTACTTATAAACAAAGTGACAAGGACATCATCAAAACCAAAGTAAAGGAACAACTGCAAAAGAAAATCCAAATTTGGTCTAACTAAAGAAACAAAATCAGTAGGGTAGTTAATAATTGTTTTATTACAGTGTGTATTCATCCAAGTCCCACATTGGGTAAATAGAAAAAATAAAGGTATAAATGATTTTAATAAAAATAGAGTTAAATTGAGTTTTCTTCACCACAACCTCACTAGTTTCTTGAGTGTATTCGGGGCTTGGATAGTTGTGTGTTAGAGTGTTTGCATTTTTTCCGTGCAAAAATTATAATTGAAAAATTTGCAGTTTTGTCCTTGTAGAAATTGTAGTTGTGAGAGTTGAAATATTTTACAATTTTGTCCAAAAAAAATTGAATGAGATGGTTTGAAATTTTCTCTTGTAAAAAATTACAGGATGAGTAATAAATATTTTGTTGAGAGATTGTGGATATAGGTATGAAGTATCGAATAATAATCTTGTAAATAATTTTTGTCCTTTTCGTTTCTCCTGTGTTTGTACTTATGCTTGTTTAGAGATTTTCTCTTGATGATTTTCTCAACAATTGACATTAGGGAAAACGTTGTCATCGAGGGAGGAACAAATGTTGCCTTGTGCCATTCATTTAGTGAGAGCTTAGTTATCTTCTTATTTTTGTTTTCTCTTAAATATTGGTATGGCTACCTTAAAGTTGGACGTTCCTTTGTTTGATTGAAGATGAACTTCTTCTTATGAAAATGCCCAAGTTCAAAAACATGGAGGATTTACAAAGCCTAAAAGAGTAGTCACAAAAGCTTAAGAGTGTTCCTTCTGCAAATATGGTTAGTCATGAGAATTTTCTTTTACTCTTTGAAGAGTAAGTTGATGATGAAGTGAAGAAATGTGAGACTTTGGATGAAGGGAGAATATGTTTTGTCAAAGTGGGAATTCATTCAAGTTCCACCTTGGATAGTGAGAAGAAAAAAGAGGTAGATGGTTATCATAAGAGAGTTATATTGAATCTTATTTACTGTAACATCTTTAGTTTCTTAGGTGTAGAGTATTTCTTTGTCACGAGAGGGTTTACATTTTTTTCGTGCAAACATTTTAATTGAGAGGTTTGCAATTTTGTCCTTGTAGAAATTGTAAATTTGTAAGAGTTTAGAGGATTTACAATTTTTTTTAGCAAAATTACATGAGAGGGATTATAATTTTCTCCGGTAATATATCATAGATTCAACAATAAATATTTTGTTGCGAGATTATGGATGTAGGTATGAAGTGTCGAACCACAATCTTGTGAGTTATTTTTGTCCTTTTTATTTCTTTTATTGCTCTGCTTCTGCTTGTTTAGAGATTTTCTCTTTGTGATTTTGGATGAAGGGAGGATATGTTGTGTTAAAGTGGGTATTAATTCAAGTCGTCCCACATTGGATAATGAGAAGAAAAAGGAAGTAGATGGTTATAATAGAGTTATATTGAGTTTTATTCATCATAACATCTTTAGTTTCCTAAGCGTACTAGAGGCTTGAGTATTTGTGTGTCATGCGAGGGTTTGCATTTTTTTGTGCAAAAATTTTAATTGAGAAGTTTGCAATTTTTTCCTTGTAGAAATTGTAATTATGTAAGAGTTGAGAGGGTTTACAATTTTTTTAGCAAAATTACATGAGAGGACTTATAGTTTTTCTCCTGTAAAAAATTATAGATTGAACAATAAATACTTTGTTGAGAGATTGAATGGGAATTTTCTTTTGGCCTCCACTTCCTTGGTAGTCTTCTCAAACTTTTCTTGACATGCATGGTCAGTTGTTGTCCATCTTTTTTCAAGAACGTAAAGTTTGTTTGTCATCATTTGAAATATAGTCAATGTTTTCTTTCTCTTCCACTTTAAACAACTCGTATTGTCTTACTAATATGTTTTCCTTCATTTTTCTCACTTGGTCTGATCCCTCATAAATCAAAGACAATGGATCCCATATTTCTTTAGTAGTGGCATTTTTTACGACGTATATGTCATATTATACTTTGGTAATAAGACATCAGGAAATTGTTTTCTCTAAGCATAAGCATACAGATGACTCCTCATCGTATGATGTTTTTATTTATGTTTTGTAGTCATTTAATAAGCATTTAATGACAATTTAGAGTAGTTTTAGAAGAGTTATTCATGGTTTTGAGACAAATTTTTTATTGTTTTGATTCAAGTAGTTGTAATTCTATTTCTTCCATAACCAGAAAACTTCACAAGAGTTTTTAGTCTTTTATTGATAAATTATATAATTCGGTAAAGTAAGACACATCGTGGAAGAATGAAGATCTACAAAGATTTTTGAAGGGTTTGAAGGCAATATAAGTAAGGGAAATTGTGCCCCAAATGTAACATTCCAAAGTTTATTTATTGAATTTTATATAATTAAGTAAATAGCGTCTTAATTATTATGGTGATCACGAGGCATTTTACTTGAAACTTTATTATGCCGTTGTTGAGAGAAATGAAGTTAGGTGGTTATTAATATTTTATGTGAATCAAAATAGTGAAGAGAAGAATAAAATAATAAATATTAGTAATGGGAGGTGAGAATAGAGCTAATAAAATAAGTGGGGGAGGAGGGAAGTAAAATTATGATAAGAGGGAGGAGATGATAATAATAATAATAATAATAATAGGTGGATTAGCCCAATTCCCTAGCATAAATAGAAGAATAGAAAGTCAAAAACATGTTGTTGCACATGAGAATTAGAGAGAATATAATTGGAGAGAAAAGGAGACAAACCCTAGCTAAGGAGTGTTGAACCAAAGCTGTGTTTTTTGGAGAATTCGAGGCAAGGGTGGGAAAACTTTCATCTTAGGGTATTCTTTTTTCCAAATTGAATGGTTAAATTCAATTCTATAATAATCGGTGTTGTTATCATGATAATTATGGTGAGAAAATAGAGATGACTTGATAATGATTAGAGGTGTTGTTCTAAAGAGATTAAGTTTGAATTTATTAAGGTTAGTTTGTATCGTTAGTGCTAACAAAATTAAGATATTTATTAAGGTTAGTTTGCATCCTTAGAGCTAACAAAATTAAGATGCTTTTGTTTTGAAACTATTCATGATTGCGTTACCAAAGTCCTTGATAAAATTTTATACTTTGAATTTCTTTAGTTTGCTTCGTTCTTATTTTATAATGTTTAATATAAGAAATTGTGAATTTGTATGATTGGAATTTTGCTTATAAAGATATGGAGTCACATTAATTAAAAACGGTATAAGTTATAGTCATTAATATGTTACATAGTGTCTTCCCTCAACAACAAAAAAATGGTACATACTGTCTCATTAGTATTTTTTGTCTAAGCAACTTGATAATAGATTTCCTTATAAAAAACAAGCACACACAAACACACTTGCACAAAAAAAAAAAAAAAAAAACTCATAAAAAAAAAAATAAAAAACTTAAAATAATTTTTTTTTCTATTGAGTATTTTGTATTCTATTGGTCTTTCTTTATCATTTTAGATCGGTTGAACAATAGAAATTTGATTCATATTGTAAGTGGCCCCATATGGCTTCTTCAAACTTGGATCCAACTTTATCAATTTAGACTGGTTGAACAATAGAAATCCCGACTTGGGTTTCACGGACATTCACACATGTACTTTCTCCTTTAGCTAAAATCACAACTTCAACTCTTTGTATTGTGGAGCAGAGGCGGAAGTGGAATGAAATTATCAAATGTGGCTAATTATTTAAGCAAAGTTAATTACGCTAAAAATAACAAATATTGTTCGTATTTTAGTGGAATTTAACCTTTTCTAATTGTAACTTAAATAATATTATAAAAAATATAAAATATTTTAAATGAATGGTCAATTTAAAATATAAAATCTCACCAAAAAAGGGTATCCCTTTATACATATTTATTATTGATTACATATGAGGTATCCCTTTATACATATTTATTATTGATTACGTATGAGTAAATTAGTTAAAAAAATATGACAAAAACAATTGCTAAGACTGTGAGATAGAAAAACGCACACTTGACTATTAGATTAAGGCATCATATGTGATTATATTTCCAAATTGAACATATATGATAAAAATTTGGACTTGAATGTATAAAAAATATATATATGGGTTGAGCTGGTGTGACAATAGCCACACCCAGCCTTGAAGGGATCCGCCCTTGTTGTGGAGGTGACGAAATTATCACCATAATTGGCTCCTCTAGCCTCCAAATTCTTTGATTGTTGAACCTCATTATGAACCATGATTTTATAAATTTCAACAAGTTATTTTATGACCTGATACAAGATGTCATGTATCTCCATGTCAGTATATTGTCTAATGAAAGACGTCATTACTATTGGAGTTTCAAGTGGATCAATTATTGGTGCCTCCAAAACACTAGGAAGAGTCACAAATGTTGGTATTTATAACGTTTTTGAAGGCTCATTCAGTCTTTTTTGGTCTACTTTGTTGGTGTTGACGATGAAGATTGATCCATACTGCTAAGACTCTTTCCAGATATTAGTTGCGTACGCTAGGTGTAGTCTCTTAAAAGTTATATAATGTCATATATTATTGGAAAACTATTCATATTGTTAAGAAGATTATGGCCTAGAGTATTTAGCCTTGCTCGTTTATTTGTTTGGGAACTGCATTATTTTTCTTTTGTTAAGGGTGTGTGTGGCGCCCACGTTCATCAGAATACTTCTCTTTTCTTTGTATGATAGTTTGACAAGGTCCAATATGTTCAACTTTCCTTAACAAGCGCTTATTTACTCATCGCACCTTGTGATTAGTGAGCATAGGTTGAGTGTCTCATTTTCCAATTTCACTAAGCTTTGACTAGGTCTAATGTCGTCAAACACCCACTTCTTCTTCAATAAAATCAATGAAGAATTGGCTGAACATTTTTCGGCTTTTATAGTGCTCAACTAAGCTTCCTTTGAATGAAAAGAAACTTGCCTACCTTTAAATATCCTACTTGCAGATTTCGGCTAACAAGATGATTATTTTTAGGTACGGGCAAAGGAAAATGATTTTAAAGCTAAATCATATTAACACTCTTTTAGACTTCAGGTATACAAAGGGAAATCTCCTGACTACTTATATGTTAATTATAAGGAAACCAAATGTTTAATCAAGATCATTAGAGTAAAATAGGAAGTAAATAGTATACAAAATATTCAATAGCAAAAATTTGATATATAGGGTTTTTGTTTGAAGGAATGTTTTATATTTTTATGTACATGTCTTTTAATGTGTGGTTGCTTTCTATAAGAAAAATTATTTACAAGTTGCATTGACAAAAGAAAATTACTAATCAGTCGCTACGTTACATATTAATGAGCATAATTCATATTATTTTTTTGAATTTGATTTCATTTCTTTATAAGCAAAATATCAATCATACAAATTCACTACTATTTCTACTATTAAACCAAAGAAAATAAGACGGGAACAATCTAAACAAATTCAAAGTATAAAATATCTTAAGTTTGTTATCTCTAAGGATACAAGTTAACCTTAATAATTTCAAACTTAAAGAATATTAATTTTGTCTGTTCAAAGGACACAGACTACCAGAATTTCATATGTTAAAAGTAACACATGTTTAAAAAAGATTAAGAGTTAAGTTATGTTGTTGATCATCATCATCTGAGATTTGTTGATTAACCTTTATTTGTTTGGTAATAAGATCATCACCTCCTCCATTATAATTCGTAGACCTACTTATTTTCACTTCAGGAGTTTTTGATGAGCTTGATCCTTGTAGGCTAGTTACCTGCATTTGTAAGTTAGTCAAATCATTAGTTGTTTATGGAGTGTGTTGCAGCAAGTAAAAAGGATAAGAACCATTACATCATATTGCATCAATGCTGCCACTTTAGGCATGATTGATATAAGTATAAGTGATTTACCTGATTTCGGTAAGAGTTGTTGTTAAATTCAGATGAACCCATTATAGCGTGAAAGTCCCCATATTGAAATGGGGTTCCCAAACATAGCGAAGAAGATTTCACCTCTTTAGAAATATTTGTTGTCTCTGAATGCAAAAGAGATATACTTGAGTGAACATTGATGCTCGGGGTAAGTTGAGATGCTATTGAGTTTGGTTGGTTGAGTATAGCCTTGGAAATAAGTTGAGAGGTTGGAATATCTTTAACAATGTTTGAAGTTAAAGTATTTCCATTTGAAAGTTGACGAAACTTTAAGCCTTCTAATTTTTTGGCAGCAACCGTTTGAGCTATTGGTCCACAATCTTTCACAAATCTCAATAGACTAACTTTGTAATTATTGGGACTTGATTTCAACTACCAATACAAAACATCATAAATTAATGTTTAAAGTTTAAAATCTAAAATTTAAACTCTAACGATAAATTAATTAATAAATAAGAATACCCATAACTAAGGATAAATAGTGAACATATATAAAAAATTTAATTAAAAATAAACGAAGTGTTTGTGTGTGTGTGTTAGTTGTGTATAGGGAAAATTTTGTTTTTTGTTGGAGAAACGTTCGAAAGGAATTGAGAATTAACTAACATGAACGTCTTTTAATTATGCATATATTACTTAATGAAATCTAGTGCACAAAGTGTGAGATTCAAAAATAAATAAGTTTTTTAATATAATTTTTAACCATATAAGTACCACTTTCGTATTTAGGAGAACTTATAAAGTTCTTCTTTAACCAACAATGGAGTGGTTCCAGTGGTAAGAGATTTAGGGCCCTTAAGCATGTTGTTAGGATTTCGACTTCTGGCTCATGCGTATGAGAAAAATCTAGTTAAGAGGGGATTATCCACCTTGTGTGCATCATAGGTTCCCCGATGAAGATTAGTCACTGCTAAGTAGTGGTGAAAATTCGTACCAATATCATGGTATCCTAAAAAAAAAAGTTCTTTAAAGTTTATTAAGTGGTTCACTTTGTTAAAAAATTAACTCCGACTCCACTCTACAATGTGACTGGGCAACCTAAAAGAGCGAATGAGAATCTGATTCAAAATCACATTTGTGAACTCCTTGCTCCGAGCTAGCCGAATAGCATCCAATAGAGTCAGCGCTTTGGTGTGACTAAACAATCTGAACAATGGAATGAGAATCTGATTCAAAAACCACATTTGTGAACTCCTTGCTCCCAACTAATTGACATATGTCCAAGCTTCCACCACATTGATCCAAGACAAAATTGTCGTTGGAATCCCCGACACAACACCCAAACACTATATAATGAGCAGCATGAGGAAAAGCGACGTCAATGTTAACCTTCAATCATCTTGCATTCGATTTCACCCAATGCTCAATATGTTCCTAACTAGAATAGTCTACAGGTTGCCAGCTTCGTGTATTCTTTCTTACCTCATTCCATTGCTTCCACCCTTCCAGTACTTCACTACAAATACCTCTTCATGTCTTCCTCTCTTCATTTCACACCAAGTCCTTACACGCAGGCCAAATGTGCTATAGAAGGATATCTACCTTACCAAGAAAGCCATTTGTCTCATTACGACACAACTCAAAGATAAAATGCGTCACAGATGTAAACCTATCAACCCTTTATAACAAAAATGTAGAAAACATTTCCCAATACCATCATTCACGGGCCACCCCACACCCCACAAACGAATGCATAACATCTCTATCATCATCCACACACCACGGGAACTGCACCAAGCACAAAACATGTTGCAGTAACAGTTGAACATGAATAAAAATTTAGTTATGACATATATGCCATAATAAATTCTTATTCTTGTGAAGTAATTATCTTTCCACATCATATTCCAATCTCCCACTACATGAAATATGTGTATATTTCAGCTCTTGCATATAAGCTTGGCAATGGGGCAGGGTGGGGACGGGGTTTACTTTCCCCGTCCCCATCCCCGACTCTATATACTTACATGTTACCTTAACCTTTCCTAACAGGGATGAGAAATTGAATCTCATTTACATCCTTGACGGGTTTCGGTATCTTCGCCCCTTCCCCACCCCATAGAGAATTATTATTTTTAAATAAAAAAAATGAAGTTTTTTCCAGCCCTGAGAGCGATTCGCATTGTAAATTTGTGAGAGTAAGACTGATTGAGAAGAGATAAGGGGATCAATGTCTATGGTGATGGGGGGAGAGAGAGAGAGAGAGAGAGAGAGAGAGAGAGAGAGAGAGAGAGAGAGAGAGAGAGAGAGAGAGAGAGAGAGAGAGAGAGAGAG
>Ga0228710_1001253_pt1 | contig 37430 bp, 18 predicted proteins | sample MedpolnodulmetaG_FD_177995 | JGI IMG/M metagenome (GOLD analysis project Ga0228710, IMG submission 177995) | Root nodule microbial communities from Medicago polymorpha collected in Santa Monica, California, United States - pink nodules | ecosystem: Host-associated > Plants > Roots > Nodule...
TGGTCAGGATTTGAACTTCAAAGTTTGCTTGCTTATATTATGTATTGTTCTTACCAGCTAAATCGAGCTCACGAGCACAAATTCATTTTGTTTACCGTCCATTACGTGTGTTTGTTTACTATAAAAAAATATTTTTTTAAATAAATGAATTTCAACTAATTTTTGTCTTACCTTATTGTTTTTGATAAAAAAACAAATATATTTAAGAATTGTTTTTGATAAAAAAAAAAAATAGATTTAAGAAAAAGTTCATTCTTGTAACGTTTTATTTTAGAGTGAAGAATGATTATTTTTTATAAAATAATTTTTTTAATTCTTAAATAAACACTTTAAAATGACAGAAATTGTATTATTAATAAATAAAAAAACCTAGAATTTTTCCGAAAGAAACCCATGCTTTATGTATATTAATGTAAGTCGGGATGGGAATAGGTTAGGCCGTCATATAGGGGCCTACGGCCTCGTCTACGACAGGCCAGGCTTTTCTCTTAAATAGAGAAGGTCTAGGCTTTTTTAAAAGCCTATTTAGCTTAAAAAGTCAGGTCACATGCCATTCGAAAAGCCTCTTAGGCCTACTAAGCCGGCCTATTTAAAAAAATATGAATATTATTTCTTATTATTATATTATATTTTGTATTTTGAATTAAAATAAAAATTTGATAACCTTTTAAGTAATTTAAGTTTATCCGTATACATTAATTGTTTGCATATTTAAACGTATTATTACAAACTAGAATTGTTTTATGATACAATATATAGTCAAATCCCTAAAACTCATGCTAATTATCCAAAGAGAGTTTAATCTAATTGATATATTGGTTCGCTAGTCTATTTAAACTTAGATCACATTACTTATTTTTTGAAACAGGATTGTTGGACTTTTTTTCCTTTCTCTCCCTAAACCCCTTTCTCTCTGACCTCTCTCTAAGACTATTCACGCCGCCTCACCCAAATATCCAAACCTCATCCTTTGAGATGTAGATACCGGTGGTTGGTGGTGCGACGATATACTAGCTATCCGCACCACCTTCGTGCCTGTTCTTTTCAGCGGAAGTTCAGGCCTTCTTGGCGCGGCTAGATCTATTTCGGTTTCGCGACGGTGTTCGACGGTGTTTCGCGAATGCTTTTCCTCCGTGTTCGTGTTGTGCCTACTGCTCTTCTCCGTTGAGGATGGTTGTAATCGAGCGTCCGTTACAGATCTGTTGTTGTATTCCGAGATTTTTATGGTAGTCGCTGTTGTTGTTTTTTTCGTTTTGTTTTGTTTGTTCCAGGGAGAGGAAGTTAAAGCTGTTGGTGGTGGTTTGCTCATGATCTATGTTTGTTGTTAATCTTAAATCTGGTTTTTCCAGATTTAAGATCTTTTTCGTATCAGTTATGTCAATCTATGTGTGTTTGTTGGATGTTTATGGACTCAACATACGCCAGATGTTGCTCGAAAGGTCTAGGTGCGTAGACACTCCGTATTGACGGTAGTTGTCATCTGTCATACGTTGTGAAATGCATCCTCCGTTGTGATTGTTTCGTACGCCGTCGGTGGACTGAATTCCGACGTTTGTTCTTTTGGACTACGATTGGATTGAAGGGCCCGAAAGGGCTTTGATTTCTTTCTATTGTTTTTAGGAAGCTGCTGGATCTTGGATCGTTTATGTCTTGGCATACGATTTATACGCCTACTTGATACTCTGAACACTCGCTTCAGCGTTTTTTTGCAATTCAGTTTCGCATCCACACGTGGGTGCACTGGGTTGTCCGTGGTAGTGTTGTCTAGAGTTGTTTTTTATACCACTTGTGTACTGATTTGATGAATCACCCTTTTGGGTTTGAGCTTGTGGTTCACTGGGTCAGGTTCATGTCCGCCCAGTTTTATACATCCTTTCCATTTTATTTTAATTTCTATTTTGCTTAAAAAAAATATCAAATTGCTTATTTAAAGATGTTCATATTAAATAGGCTTTTAAACAGGCTAGCAGACTGTATCAGGCTTTCAGAAGGTCAGACTCAGGCCTAAAAAGTAAGCCTATATCAGGCCACAAGCCAGGCTTAGGCCTTAAAAAATTTGGCAGGCCAAGCTCAAGCCTTGCAAAGCCTAGCTCTACCTAGCATATTACCATCGTTAAACGTAAGCTAAAACACAAACACTGACCTATCTTTTTATTCTTAGGGGATCCACATTTTTTTATTGTTGTTATATTTTAATGTGTAATGTCTTCTTTTAATTAATTCATTTGTTTATGTTTTAAAATATCAAGAGTAAACTTGTAACAAAACAATGGGGATGTTTCTGGTTTAAAAAAAACATTATTTAGGTTTAGGCAATCAATTAAGAGCCGTTTGTTATAGATATTTTAAGAAGAAAAAAATATTTTTTTTAAATAATAATTACTTTTAAGAGTATTGCGTAAAAAAAATTTAAATCTAAATGTAAAAAAATGGTCAATAGGGAAGGTTGTGCTGGAAACAGAGGTAGATGTCCCACACTTTGGGTAAGTTTAGTCTGTTTTTCTCTCGTCCGGCTCCTTCAACCCCTTATTCCCTCAGGGAATGATGAGTCCAATGGTCATTATATTGCTAGTATGGGGACTTCATCTCGTTAGTTACCAATCGCTTCATGTGTTCATCATGTCTTGAAGCTAGTTTCTTTGAGTTGTTCTTTGTTGACAACAGACCGGAAATTCAGTACTTCTAAGAAGAAGTTGGTCAATTGGATTGTCGTTTATGAGGCCAAGATCATACAGCTTGGTAATGATCTTCTGGATAAGGCCTCTAATTTGAAGAACGCAATTAAGTAAGTGGGTGATGAAGTTGCTTATTGTGTTAGGTTTGTGTTTTAATGAGGTTTATTAGCTAAATTTATTTGATGATGTTTAAATAGTTTTAGTTAAAGCCTAGAAGATGTTAAAGCACATACCAATCGTTGTCTCATTGTGTCATATGGTTTTTGTACGTCAAGTGTGCCTTTTTGTGTGAAAATCTTATTTGTCGAATGGCAAAACCTATTTTGCAGGTACTTGATTCGATTCACATTATTAGGAATCGTATTAATATGTCTTTCTGCCTTTGTTTCTTGTTGATCATGAACAATGGATCGAATCGTGATTCTTTAAATCGTATCAATCATGAATCTAATCAACATGTCTTGATTCGTATCATTTTTTGTCTCTAGTCTTGCATTTTACCTCTTTGATTCCATTCAAACATTCTTGATTCATATCAATCTTCATCTGGAAACTTTTGAATCGTTTCATGTATTCTTGATTCGTATTAATCTTCGTAGCTTCAGCTTTTTCTTGACCGAATGAATCGTATCAAACATTCTTGATTCGTATCAATCTTTATCTTGAAACTTTTGAATTGTATCAGATATTCTTGATTCATATCAAATTTTAACAACTTCATATTTTCCTTTTTCACATGTCTGAATCGAATCAGACTTTTACTGAATCGATTCACCACGTTGTTTTTTCCTAAAATATTGCACATATCACTCCTTCGTATATATATCAATATATGTACTCCTCTCAAACTATTGAATCAATTGCATCTATCTCTCTTTAGTCTTCAAACCTCTATTTCCACTAGTTCTTCAAATTAACACTTTTTCTAAGAATATTTGTGGTTTTTTAGTCATAGATTGCTAGAGTGCTATAAAGATTGTATATTGGTTTTATTTAAGTAACTTGATTGGGAACCAACGGTCCAAAGTGAATTGAGTGATTTCATTCCATCTCAAAGGGGATTGGGGGTTCTTTCTAATCTTCTCGAGTTCAAGGGGATCCATGCTTCAGACATAGCAAAGAAGAGTTGGAGGTGTAGAGCTTCAAGGATTGCATGGGAGAATCACCAATTTCAAGGGTTTATTTGAAGAGTGGGGGATGTGGTTGTATATGAATTGAAAACTAGGGTAATTGAGGGAATTCTTGCAATCACAACATTGTAATCAAATTTCAACAATAGTGTAAGTCCTTGATGGAGACGTTTTCTATCAACATGAGTAGACGTACCCGAAGCGTAGACGAAAGGGGTAACTACTATAAATCATTGTGTCTTTTCACTTTTCTTTCCTCTTTAATTTTGCATTAATTGTGATCATATTTTAATTATTAACCTAATCTTTGTTCTTCGAACTAAAATTCCTTTTAAAGTCAATTTTATCACAATCAAAATCCAATTAAGCTTCAATTCATTAGCCCATATACTTTGTGTTCCTTAATGTTAGTTTGTTTTTATTCCAATTAGGTTTGGTTTAAGTTTGTCTAGTTTTGTGAATTGTATTGTGGAATATTGATATTTGATTGTAGTAAGATTTGGCCATTGAATCTCTCAATTCCATAATAAATCTTAGTGTATTATCATTGTCTTTATATTTTTGTTATCGCTATCGTACACAAATTCAATAAGTCAAACCGTTTTCTAATCACGCTTTCTCTAAACTAGTAAAATATTATAAAACGCTATTCACCCCCTCTAGCTCATACTCTTTCTTGCCATATAGACCAATTTAACGAAATAAATTATGTTAAAATAATATTAGAAGAAATTAATAAAAACTAAAAAATAAAATATTTGGAATGTTTATGCTAGATAAGAAAATGAGTTTTGTAAAAATAAAACATAAATGTTAATATGGGAGTGAACATGTGCATAAACAATTGTCATTTTTCATTTGATTATCTAAAAAAGACTAAAAAAAACTACAGTTGCGATTTTCGCCCCCTAACTTTAACGAAGTTGTGATTTTGGCCCCCTAAGAAAAAAACAACAAAACCGGCCCCTAAGTTTTGCAACTGTAGCAGTATTGGCCCCCCAAGGCCAATTTTTGGTAAAAAAATAACATGTGGCACCTCACTTAGGGTGCCACGTCAGCATAGACCGAGTCAAAATTGGCTTTGGTGGCCAAAACTGCTACATATGCAAAATTTAGGGGGCGGTTTTGTAGTTTTTTTCTTAAGGGCCAAAAACGCAACTTTGGGAAAGTCAGGGGCTAAGGTCCTGTTTGGTTTGAGCTTATTTTGAGCTTATGAAAAATAGCTTATGTAAATAAATAAGCTTTTATTTTAATTTATAAGCTCTTACTAGCGAAAATTGTATCTTCATAAACTGTTTTTTCATAAACAACCTTAAAAACTTATAAATAATACATAAAAACTTATTTATTTGCATAAGCTGTTTTATATAAGCTCTAAAATAAGCTAATCCAAACGGGCCCTAAATCTGCTATGAAGCCAAGAAAAAACTCATATGAAGATAGTTCTATTGCATCAAATAGCCACCACAGCAAATAGACCCAGTGTGAGATAAAAGTAAATAAACATCATAAACTTATTTTTAACTAGCGAAAACACGGGCACTCATGTGCACGTCTTTTCGCTCTTTTTATTGCGTTAACGTTTGAAAAATTTTAACGGTGTTTTTTTTATGAAATTTTGATTTTGATTAAAACTAAAAATATAAATGTTTGTTGCTTTTTTTATTAATGACATCAACAACAATCTTTATTATAGAAAATGTTGGTTAATGGTATAATTGGGATAATGACAAAGTAAGTATAAATATATTCATTTAACTTGTGATACTTTTTAAATGATAAAGGAAAAAAAACATATATCTATTCATATCGTGTTTGTTAATTTCTTTTTTAATATTTAAATTTATTCTTATCTATTTGTTACATGTGTTATTTGAATTGAAAATTGATGACATTTTCGGAAAGAGAAAAAGTCAGCCCAAAAGAGCTAAAATGAGTTGTTTTCTTTGAATATGTATACTATATATAAAGAAAATTACCCTTTTCAACATTTTTGGACTAACTTTTTCCTTTCTAAAATACCCTCAATTTTCAATACAAATAACACATATAACAAATAGATAAGAATAAATTTAAATATTAAAACAAATGTAACAAATATGATTTTGTTGTGTAACAATATATATTAAAACAAACAATATATATTAAAACAAAACACACACGTTACTGCATATTGATCGAATTGGTTTTTCATTGTATCCGGAGTCTTCTCTTCCGTTATAGAGCAAGAGTCTAAAAGACATTGAAAGATAAACAAGCCAACACATAGTTCAGGTAGTCTTTATCCATCTCTCTTTATGTTTTATAACCACCGTCATCTATACTCATGGTCGGACCTTGGGGTGTGCAAACCGCTCAATGAAACTGGGCCTCCCCAATATACGAGCCTAAAAAGAATATTATAGCTCAATAATACTATTAAGTGTTAGGTGGGTGTTTTTTTTTAGGGTGGAAACTAATATATCACATTCATTGTTTAATTTTTCAGCTAATCAAATCGAGGCGTTTGTTTCCCTAAAAAAAACGAAGCATTTGTCTTTTTTTAAAATTTCTACCAACCAGAGTTAAGTAGATGGTGATAGATCCCTAAAAAAAAAATAGACCGTGATAGGTCTTTGTGGATTGATTATAACATATGTCACATTTATAATCCAAACGTGAATTACTGGTTAGAGTAATGATATTTAAACAACCATTTAATGATAACTTTTGGGACAACCTTGTTGTTCTCTTTTGTTATTGGTCAAAAACAATAGAGAGAGAGAAAAGAAGAGAGAGAATAATAACATCATATGAATATGCAAGATAAAGTTGTCCAAAAAATTGTACAAAATGATTATACAAATATCATTTCTCTACTAGTTATTATACACACACAAAACCAAACGCTGGACCCTCCTTAATTACCACTGCACTACATCGCACATGCATGCTACATATGGCAAATATATTAACCACTCACTTTTCTTATACCTTAGCCAAACCAATCTTATCAAAATGTCCTCTTATTATTTTTGGATCTAATGCATATATACACTACATCCCTAAAGCATCGCTTTTGCAAAAACAAAAGTAGTTTGGTTTATATATGGAAATAATAAATCCATCAAGGATCACTATTCGAGCATTCAAGGAAAGTGACATAGATGATGTGTTATTATGGCTAGGAGATGAAAGAGTAATTGAGGATACTCGATTGGAAACTTGTAAGTCAAAGAAAGAAGCTTTGGATTTCATAAAAAATGAATGCATTTACCCAATCCGCCAATCAATATGTCTTGATGACCACTCCATTGGAATGGTTTGGATTCTTCCTCATGCTAATGATGAAAAGTATAAAGCAGATATGGGTTATGCTATTGGATTCAACTATTGGGGTCAAGGGATTGCCACTAATGCAGTGAGGATTCTTCTGTCAAAAGTGTTCCATGAGTTCCCCGATTTGAGAAGGTTGCAAGCTTTTACTGTTCTAGAGAACATAGCTTCTCAGAGGGTGTTGGAAAAGGTAGGGTTCTGCAGAGAGGGTATGCTTAGAAAGATTTTTTATTTTAAAGGAAACTTTGTGGATTTTTATATTTTTAGCTTTCTTTGGACAGATGATATTCCCTCTATTGTTTAGTTAGTATTTAGTTGTATTTTGTTGTATTTGGTGTTATCGGAATATCAGTTTTAAGTTTTAAAATAAATTGCACCTATTTATAAATGAGAGAGATCATTCGATTTTCTTTTCGGAGTTACCGAGTAATCTTATAGCTATTCGGCGACATAATAGAGCAATTCGACCTTTTTTTTTGTAATGTCTTGTAAATTTAAGACCTTCTCATTTAAATTATTAATTTTTCTATTAATTTTGATTGAGTTGGTTGAAACAAAAGTTGCACAAAGCAACATATGTTGCAAAGATTTGATTAAATAGAAATTACAAAAGATATAGTATGTGATTTGGAGTAGACAAAAAGTATGAGTAACTGAGGGGAAGTGCTCGTACTAGACAGTTTCCAATGTGGTGGAAGCAGTTCTACGGTGTGATGGAGGAGATTCTCCGATAAGGGGAAAGGAACATGCAACACTAGTTAGCACTCATACGCTCAAGTCAATGAAACGAGGAAGGGAAATGTGCGAAAAGTGGTGAAAACGTCATTGTACCTCAAGTGTGGCGTGGAGCCACACTTATATAGCAGAGCACAATTGTAACTAACTATGTGATGCCCGACGAGATATGCAGGAGATTGTTTGAGATCATATGAGCAGTGCAGGTTGGACGAGATGCACTCTTGTGTAGTGAGGCAAAAATGAAGTCTTCTATGTTTTCTTGAATGACGTGGATTATCGATTAATGTGTAGTCAAGCATTGGGCCTATGATGTGGGTTGAGGCCCATTCCGAAATAATTTCCCTAAGCCCTTGTTGGCTTGAAAATTGTTGTATACACATTTGGTTAGGCTGAAAAACACATATAGAAGACGAAAAAACCCCGGCGGCAGTTAACTGCTGAACTTTTAAAGAACCGGCGGCAGTTAACTGTCGAGGAATCCATCGGCAGTTAACTGCCAATGATCTGTTATAAGAACAGAACAGACATAGGAGTTTCCTGAATTCCATTGTTGCGTTTTTGATATTCCTCGGTGCGATTTTCATCAAGCTTAATCCATTTCAAGCCAATTCTAAGCCAAAAATCAAGTAAGTGTTTTGAATCCTATTGCATTGCTGTTTTGTGATTGAATTGTTAGTTTTTTTTGGTTAAATTTCGATTATAGAGGTTTTATTGATTCTATGCTTTTATGATAGTTTAGGTTATTAGAATTGTTAGGTTTAGGTTTTGATTTTATGATTTTATGATAGTTTACCTTTAGGTTAGAATTGTTTAGGTTTAAGTTTAGGTTGTTATGAATTGTTAGAATTGTTATAGAAGTTTTATTGAATTGTTAGGTTTAGGTTTTGATGAATTGTTGTAGAATTGTTTAGGTTTAGGTTTATGTTTTGATGATAATTTAGGATTAGGTTATGATTTTATGGCATTGTTGTTTAGTTTAGGTTTTGATCACCAATTTCTCTATGTAGATATGTCTCAGAATCATAATTAGGTTCAGTTCAACAAAAAGGAGGGTGATGAGAAGAAGAAAGCAAAATCCCCTGTGACATGGCACGAAATCGAATGCAATGGTTCCGTTAAAAAAGGCGATTCGAAGGTGTCGGTGTACTACAATCAGTCCAGGTTGAAGAGGAGCGGGAGGACATGTTGTTTTGGTCCTTAGCCAAAAGCAGGTGCCCAGGGACTGTTGAGGAAAACCCGATTGATTTGTGTGACAAGGGAGATGATTGAATGTAATTGGTTTTAATGCCTAATTATTTTGAATCTTTTTTTATGTTTTTTTTAATATGTCGTGCGCATTTTGCTACATTTTGTTGACATTATGGTACTTTGAATAAAATCGCGTTTTGAATAATTTCGATTAAACTCGCATATTAAATAATTTTGATTAAACTCGCGTATTGAATAATTTCGATTAAAAATTGCGTATTCGAATAAAGACTAACGGAATCTAACGTGAATTCGAATAAAAATTGCGTAATGAATAAATAAATTCGAAAAGTGGTAAATTCATTACATTATATTACATTACATTCAAGAATGTACCTTCCAACTACAACCATTATCTTACCTTTGAATGAGGTAAATTCAAACTTGCTAAACAACAGCTCTTAAGCATTCGCCTGACATTTCTATTGTTCCATTCAAAACATTAAATTTTTGTTAGGCTTAATTTAAATAATGGTATTCAAGTGTCAAAAGAATGAGGTGCATTCCTTCACATTTCAATACCTTCATTTAAACCAGCCTAACAAGAATTTAATCTTTTGAAAGGAACAATAGGAATGTCAGTTGAATGATTGGGAACTGCCGTTTAACAAGTTTGAATTACCTCATTCAAAGGAAGACAATTGTTGTAGTTGGAAGGTGCATTCCCTAACTAATCACGATCTTCTGGCAGAATCAGACTGTTGATAATATCTTCAGTTGATCTCAACAACGTTACCCGCATATCGATCCACTGGAACACGATGTGCTCCCAAAACATGTTTGTCACGTTTTCGTCGTTCGTTAATTCCACCCAACTAAATAATATTCTCCCCTCGTCGAGCGTTGAACGCTTATACCGAACGTATTTCACCCTTCTTGTGTATTCAGGGTTAACTCCTTAGTTAAATTCATTTAGTTCATCTTTGAGCCCTCTTAACGTTACACCAATGCACCGAACCTTCAACCTATGAGGTTCTCCGCCGTTGAATTGTGCATGAACGTCGATCCACCTGACCATTGTTTCAAATCTACACAATAAAAAATTAAAAACAATCAATGAAAAACTCATTCAAACATTTCATCAAACATTTTGTTTATACATAAACTCTAAAAATCATAAAAATAACCCTAAACTCTAAAAAAAAAATGCAAAAAGTATAACAATTATTCAACTTATATCTACTCTTAAAATAAATCATATACTGTTACATGTAAATCTACTTAAAAGCTAAAATAAAAAACAAATATAAAACACCAAATTAATGTTAATTTGAGAAAATTTCGGTTTACCCTCTGCCATATCATCGATTTTGTACAGTCAAAATTCATGAAGGTCCAAAACCAAAAAACTTCAAATTACAAGGACGGAATCCAAAAAGAAAATTTTACAGGAAGAAAAACCGAAAATGTCCTATATTACAGGGGGTAAAGAACTATTAACCCTTTCTTTTAAGTTAACTCTAACTCTCTGTCATTGTTAAAAGATAAATACTTCCTTGTGCTACTGTTGAATAAAGCTTCCCATGAGACTCTTTGCGACCTCCCGATGGGTTTTGACAAAAAAGTCAATTCTGGATAAATTGGCTTAGATGATTCTTTTACAAAGTTGATGGATCAAGGTTAAGAGATTGTTGGGGAAGGTGCTTGATCTTCTTTACGACAGAGGACTTGAACGGGGAAGATCCCCAATTTTTAGTTTAGAGATCATTTTACCAAGCCGACCAACTCTTATGCATTTAATGAGACTGGACTTGGCCATGAGGAATGCCGATTTAAGACATGCCTCTCGAAATTCGTGAAGGGATTTGAGCTTGTGCAAGTGCCTGATCCAAAAAAATTAAGAAACGTGGTTAACAAGCCTAGACTTATTGAAACTGAGTTGTTCTTGCTTGTTACGAACAAGGATTATAGAAAAGTTGTCTAGTTAGGAGTGATTTTTGTTATGTGCTTTGCTTATTTTGATTAGATGGTTTTGAATGTATCCCAAAACTTATACATAGAATTTGTGTACCTATCTAGCTCTCATAATTTTGTCTTCACAATCTAACCTAGGTTGAATTATTTTAAAACTTACATCCATACACTTGGTGTTGGTTTTTTAAATGTGCATGTTTTTATCTAAGTGAATCATTTCACTTGCTTTTAAAAAATGTGATTTTTTTGTTGATTTATAAAAGGTGAAATGTTTCACTGAACTGAATGAATCTTTTCGATGCTTTTAAAAAAGGATTTTATATGTGTTTTGTCCCTGCAAATAGGGGTCATTTAAAAAATGGTCCTTGTATTCTTTAATCCTGACATTTTGCCCTACCAAAATTTAATCACTTAAAAATTGGTCCCTCAGCCCAGTTAATGACTGCCATGTCACTGTAATTACAAACGTGAAATTACAAAAATACCCCTATAATTAGTGACGTGGCAGTGATTAAGTGGGGAGAGGGATAAAATTTTAAATGATTAAATTTTGGCATGGCAAAATGCCAGGATTAAAGAATACAGGGACCATTTTTTAAATGACCCCTATTTGCAGGGATTAAACACATATAAAAGCCTTGAAAAAAAATGTGATTTTTGGTGTTTTTTTTTATAAAGTGGGTCGTTTCACTCAGCTAAGTGAATCATTTCAATGTCTAAAGAAAAAACAGTGAGTCGTTTCACTTTTAGGAGTGAATCGTGAAACACCTCACCACTTCTCAAAACATTAATTTTTCACAATCACTTCTCTCAAACTCTCTTTTTCTACTTCCTACCCTTGAAAAAACTTAAATATTTATTGTGAAGATTGAGACATTGTGAGTTACATAGATAGGATTTCTTTGTACACGGATTGTGATATTCTAGGGTTTTGCAATTGGGGAAATTGAAACCTAAAGGAATTGAAATATAGGATATTTCACCTATAATTTGGGTTATTGGGGTTTTTCTTCATCCAACATCTCAAGATCAATTGACGGCTTGTCAATAATCACGGAGGATCAAAGGTTGAGTTCTCTAGATCGAATGAGACCCAATAGGATTTTGGGAATGACTCATGTGAAAATTGAGGAGACTCAGAGATTGATTAGGCCCATTGAATTAGTTGCACAAGGTTTTGAATCTTGATAGCCAAGGTTCAAGGGCAACACCAAGAATTGTTGAAAGATTGGGATTCTAGTGTTGAATTCTCAAGACTCAAGAAGCAATATAGGTGTGAACTTTCTCACAAACAATCGGTGTTCAATAATGAACAAAAACTCCACTAACAAAGACGGTTTGGGGGAACCACTATAAATTTTGTGTTAATCTATCTATCCCTTATCTCTTTATATTTCCATGTTTCTGAATCGATTCAATTGTGGGTTTTGAAAATTGATTTTGAAAAACCTAATTTTGATTGATTTGAAAGAAACTAAATTGAGTGTTGATTCTTTGATAAGAATCATTAACATTGAAAATGGGTTCTAAGAATTCATCATATTAATGACCAAATTGATCAATTGTGTATTGTTTTACATTTACTTGTAGTTAATTTAATTTGGCTTAAAATAAGTTTTAACAAGTTAAGTGTTTTATCAAATAAGTGATTATCTTATTTTAGCTTAAAACCAATATCTATAATTAATTGATTGTCTATATATTTAATTTGAACAATTGATTGTTTTTCCTTTAGTATTTTGCGTTAATCTTCATTAATGGTCAACTTCTCATTTGCGTTGTTCAAATAAGCATAATCTATAAATAATCACTTTTTAAATACATGTATGATGCCACATATCACTTAGATGAGAAATCAAAAAATTCTCGCTCATTGTTCAAATATTTTCTCTCAATCTATTCTTGCTCTTCTATTTGTTTGTTATGGTATCATGAGCCTCGAGCTCTAATCCGTTCTTCAATCTACAACAATGGTGTGTAATCAACCATAACTGGTGCATATTCTTGTTATTCAGTCTCCAATTGATCCTACTTCAATTCCATTTTATGTTTATCCTAGTGAAAATCCAACTGCTTCGTTGGTTAACCCTTTTTTTGATGGAAGAAATTACCATTCTTGGTCACAATCTCTAAAGAAAGCTATCATCATGAAGAACAAGCTTTAATTTCTTGATGGAACCAAAATTATGTTATTACATTCATTGCTCAGAGTCTTGTTTACTCTGGTGCTGCTACATTTGCAAGGAATGATCTTAAATCTAGTTTTTCTCGTGTTGGTCGTGTTTGAGTTGAAAGTTTGAAACATGAAATTGTGCACATTTCGTCAAAATTCTCCTTATGTTTATGATTACTCCACTAAGCTCAAATGGTTTTGAAAAGAATTGGAAACTTTTCTCCCAATTCAAAACTGTACGTGCAATGCTCGATGTCAATGCGATGCTAAGTGTCTTTCTAGGATATATACAAGTAAGGAATGAAAGGTTTTGTGGAATTGGACCTAACGACTCATGAAATTGTCGTATCCAAACATGTCAAGTTTGAAGAACACGTTATCCCCCAATAACAAGAATCACTTGAATATTTCAAAAAAAAAAAAAAAAAGAATCACTTGAAGTGAGAATATCTTGGAAAACCTCATCCCACATTTGTTCCTGCTTCTCCATCTTCTAATGTCATTCCTGTTTTACCTTCTCCTACACCTATTGGCTACTGCACCTACAAGCATTTCACCTTTAATTATATTTGCACATGAGACCAAATAACTTCTTCTCCATTTAGAAAATCCACTCAGTCAAAAAGATCACTTATACTCCCTCCGTTTTATAATGAGCGTCGTTTAAGATTTTTACACACAAATTAGGAAATGTGATAATGATGTCAAAAAACATAACAATTTTACTAAACTAACCTTATTTACTATTGGTGTAAGTCTTTGGAAGTAGTGTACACTCAATTAATAAAAGGGTACAATTGGAAGTAAAATAATAATTCTACGTTGAAAAGTGCAAGTGACATTCATTTTGAAATAATTTTTGTTGGCTAAAACGATACTCATTTTGAAACGGAGGGAGTACATCTTATTGACTACAATCAACGCCGGCCCAATGAATTTGTAGGCCTGAAACAAATTTTAAATTGAAGATTTTAAGTGTTTTGACAGAGAAACATAAAAATTAAGAACACCAAATGTGTAGTTTCATTTCAGACATGTTTGACACTAACTATAGTATCTTTCACGGTTAGAGTTCGAACATTGATTCGTCATGTTGTGAGAGTCTAACTCCTACCATTAAACTCAACCCCAATAGTGCAAGAAATTTTTTAAACAAAAAATTAGTGTAATTAATGATATATGTTGAAAATAATATTTAATATAGACATTAATTATCAATTGTTAAACATTGAAATAGCAAAGTAATATTGAATTCTAGCATAAATATAAATTACTTGTTACTTTTACATATTTTGGTTGCACATAACTTGTCTCAATATATTTTCAACAACTAACATCATATTAACTTAAATCTAAAGAAAAAAAATAATTTAAGATACATATATCCAATAAAATAGATATCTTTGGATCAAACTTGCAAAAATGTTTAAGGAATTTGATTTACAAAAATGTTTAACGAATTTGATTTAAAAAAATACATTCAAAGCGAAAAATATTTCAAAGCTTAATACGAGGCCTAAAAGATTTGGAGTCCCCCCCTTTAGTGGCAGCCCCTTTAGTTACACATTATCACTTAGATGAGAAATCGGAAAACTCCTATTCATTATTCAATGTTTTTCTCTCAATCTATTCTCTCGTTGTATGTTTGGGTGTGCTGTGAGAAAAATTGAGTTTGAGTGAATTGATTCTGTAAAATTAATTATGGCTAAAGTTGAGTTAAAAAGAAAATAATTTATATTTGGATACACAGTTCATTCATATAATCATGATTTGAACAATAAATTAATGTAAGAACCAATTTTAGAATCAAAAGATACAATTTCTACATTTAAGTAGAATCAATTATGAAGACAAAATCAATTTTTTTGTGTTAATCCTCTAATTTTAAAAAAATAAGCCCTAATCAATTTGTTCCTAACACGAATCAACTTTCGAATGATGAGACAAAAACAATTATACTATATAAAAAACAAATATATCAAAACCAATTTTACACCTCTAAAACTCTTTCTTTATAAGGTCACCTTTACCACCGCGCTCCATATAGTAATAGATGTTACATAGTTAACTACTAACCCACTAACTTTTGTTATATGATAGCCAAATCTTATCCAAAAAATATTCTCTGCATGCTATATTTTGTCCATATATACACAAATTGCAAGAAGCATAAAGATATTTCTCAAAAAGATACAAGAGAGATTTCTCACGATTAATTGTGGTACGGTGTAGCAAGTTTATTTACTTTTTATTTTTGACTGAAAGCTAGTTTATTTACTAGACCCACATAGATCAATCATTCTAAGTCTAACAACTCACTTTTTGTATATAAATACCAAAATATATTAGCCATATTATTAACATATTGTGATCATGGCAATATATCATGAGTCAAGGATCACTCTCCGGCCATTCAAAGAAAGTGATGCTGAGGATGTGTTGTTGTGGGCAAGTGATGAAAGAGTGATTCAAAATACCCGATTGGAGTTATGTAATTCAAGGGAACTAGCTTTGCATTTCATAAAAAAAGATTGCATTTACCCATTCCAACAATCAATATGTCTTGATGATCACTCTATTGGAATTGTTTTTGTTCTTCCAATTTCTTATGCAAAGTTTAAAGCAGATTTGGGTTTTGCTATTGGGTTCAATTATTGGGGCCAAGGTATAGCCACAAAAGCACTTAAGATTCTTTTGTCTCGAGTTTTCCAAGAATTTTCTGACTTGCAAAGGTTGGAGGCTAATATTCTTGAAGACAATATGGCTTCACAAAGGGTGTTGGAAAAAGTTGGCTTCCAGAGGGAGGGATTGTTCAGAAAGGTTTTTAATCACAAAGGGGTTATTGTGGATGCCTATATTTTTAGTTTCTTGTCTACTGATGAAATTCCACATGATGTTGTTTGATTAGTTAGTGTTGGCAGTAATAGACCATTTTCTCTCAAAAGTGGTCTATTTGGATATTTTTAGAGAGAACTTCAATTTCACTCTAACTTCTCTCTTATATTTTCATAGGAGATCAGTGGTTTTGAGTCACTTTTTTTTGGTATGGAATCACCCATTTGTATTTCTTGTTTTTATTATCTCCCTTAAATTAATGTTATCCACATAATCTGATTTTTCATCTGTGTTTTTTTATGTAATTTCGTCATCTCATTGCAATATTGTTTTGTTTGTTGACTAGTGTATCATTGTTCAGTTTTCCGTTTTGTTGTGGTGTTTGTTTGATTCAGATAGACAAGTCTATTTTGATCAATTATTGATTCAATCAATAACTTAAACATAATTAACTTGAGTTTAAGAAAGAAAAAAAGACATTTATATTCCAGTCACTTTTGTAGCATTATTCCGATTCATGCTATTAACTTAGATTTTGTTTCCGCTATATGCTATAACTTAAATTTTGTAAGATTATTTGCAAATTCATTATTTATCGATTTTAGCAACATTGAATTTATGTTATATTTAATGCATGATTATATTATATTAATTTGAATGAATGATATGTACTTTAATAAATAAATAAAAAAGAGCTCATAGTATACTTGCTCATAAAATTAGAGAAAGACATTAGATTTACTCCTACACATTTTTTGGTTGATATTCTTACAAAAATTTGACAATTTTAAAGTTTATTATAACATTAATTATTATTTTATCAATAATATATTAATATATATATATATTGAAAAAATAAGTAAAATGATAAAATCAATAATTTTATTCGACAAATAAGAAAATAAATTGTTAAAAGTGTTAGAGAACCAAAAACAAATGATCTTACTTTTTTTTCTTCTTTTTTTCTTTTCTTTGATGAATCATGAGGAGGACAAGCATCTAAGGGAAACATATATATAAAAATTAGGTTGACCCCTCTGTGAAACCCCAATCCCGTGTTGTCTGTCTCATATATAAATATTATATATAAAAAAAAAGATGACAAATTTACATGAGAGGGAGGATTGGACCTAACTTAAAAAAAAAAAAAAGAAAAGAAGGCAAACCACAGTCCCTAAAGAAATCATCTGTAATTATAGAAGGCAAATCATTCCTCCCTATAGAACCTTGAATTGTATGACCATGACGAGCAAATATTCCATCATTGAGGAGTCCGGGATGGTGCACCCTTAATACGAGTTCTGTATGCATTTATCTTGAGTTGTTTTTTTTTTTCTTTGTCAAATAAGTCGGTTTTCCAAAACAACATAGCATATATTAGGGAGTATTACACATTTCGAAATACATCATACACGACCTGTGCGACGCACATGTCCTATTGATTGTAATAGAGATCAATAAGTGACATTTGACTTGTACGATGTACGTGTTTGATGTACTATATAGTATATATTATTCGAGTAAATTATTATTTATAAATCAACACATGTTAAATAAAGATTGAGAAATGTTAACTTGTGTCCTTGAGGCATAAGTTAAGAAATCAAATGTAGAAGGTTTTTCTTAGAACTTGTGCATTCAATGCTTTAAAAGTTGCAAAAGTTATCCTTTCAATTCAAAATCTATTTTTAATTTCCATTTTAAACTTCTTAACTTGTGTCCTTAGGGCACAAGTTAACATGACCCATAAAGATTCTATCTCTGACTGTACAATCCAATTGTTAAAGGGTTGAGACATTAAATGAGTTTAAGAAGGAGGTCGAGAGTTTAATCCCTCTTAATCATATTTGACTTAATAGGATTAACATGAACTATCACAACTCAAATATATTTTCTCTTCCCACCAACTATTATAACAAAACGTTGGACCCACCTTGTTTCCTACATAGGACCACTAACATAGTAAACAACTCACTTTTGTCAATACATGCAACTTGTCCGAGGTAGAAAGATTTCTTCAATTTTGGTAGGTTGAAGTATGAGAAAATCTTCTATGAATCCAGTCACAAATGATAAATATTTAGACACAATTCACATCAAATTAAAAATTTTAAAACAAAAATAATTAGATGATATCAATCAACATTAATTTAATTATATTCTCTTTTATTTTTTACATTTGATGTGAACGTGTCTAAATATGTATGTAGATATAGTTTATTTCTGGACCCGCACAGATGAATCATTCTAACCATTCACTTTTGGTATATAAATACCAAAATATCTTAGCCATCATTAACATATTTTGGTCATGGCAATAGATCATGAGTCAAGGATCACTCTCCGACCATTCAAAGAAAGTGATGCTGACGATGTGTTGTTGTGGGCAAGTGATGAAAGAGTCATGCAATATATGCGATTGGAGTTATGTAAATCAAGAGAACAAGCTTTGAATTTCATAGAAAATGAATGTATTTACCCATTCCAACAATCAATATGTCTTAATGATCACTCTATTGGAATTGTTTTTGTCCTTCCTTATCCTGATGCAAAGTTTAAAGCAGATGTAGGTTATGCTATTGGATTTAACTATTGGGGCCAAGGTGTAGCCACCAAAGCAGTGAAGATTCTCTTGTCTCGTGTATTCCAAGACTTTCCTGATTTGGTAAGGTTGCAGGCTAATACTCGTCCAGAGAACATAGCTTCTCAAAGACTGTTGGAAAAGGTTGGTTTCCAAAGGGAGGGATTGTTTAGAAAAGGTATTTATAACAAAGGGAATGTAGAGGATTTCTGTATTTTTAGTTTCTTGTCTACCGATGAAATTCCTCATGCTAAGGGTTAATTAGTTATTGTTGGTAGTAATAGACCACTTTCTCTCAAAAGTTGTTTTCGATGTATTATATCAATTTGAATGATTATTATTATCGATAAAAAGAAGTTTAGTATACTTGCCTTGCAAAGGTAGAGTTAGACAGTAGTTTTGCTCTTACACCGAAGGTTTTTACTTTTAAAATTTTTACTTAGAAGTTATTATATACATGACACTTTTACATTACTGTATTACCCAAAAATACTTGGATGAGATGGTAAGGGATCTCTTCTAGTTTAACTAGAGGTCTGGGTTCGAATCTAGTTCTGAGAATGCAACAATGTTAAATCTTTTGAGGGAGAGTTTTGCCAACAATAGAGGTACTCCTACCGGACTCGAGGGATTAATCTCTTTTCATAGACAACTTTGTCATCCAAAGAGTTCGTACCCGGTTCGTCTTTACAGTTGCGTGCAGAGGATATACTGATTTGCAACAAAAAAGATTACTTAAGTAGTTCATTTTTACTTGTCAATTTTAATTAATAAAAAACTTATTCGTGTTTATTTGGATTTTTAAACTTCAATGCAACGTTAACTAATTATTACTTTTTTTTTTTGAGAGGGTTAACTAATTATTACTTAAGATATACGTAAGTGTGAAATGAAATAATATATACTCAGGGGGTGTTAGATAAAGCCAAATAATCTTATCAAAAAGTAATAAAATTTATTGATTTTGTTTATATGAACTAATCTCTAAAAACGACTCCTAAACAAGAATGGGGAAGTATTAATTAAATAAAAAAGAAAAATTCTACGGTGAAGTCATGAGAATGACTTTTCTGATGAAGTTATTATCTTTTTTTGGTTATAGTTTATATATTATTATTTTTTTTGTTATAGTTTGTATGTTATTATCTATGTATATGCATTACTCACTATAAAATAATAAGAGTAAGGGTGAGCATATAAATAAGGGTAATGATGAGCATATACATTTATTTATAATTTAGGTTTGAGTTTATAAAAACATATAAAATATAAATCCCTTAAAAAAATGAATGTATAAATGTTTCCATACACAAATGTCCAGTTTTATAAAGTGTAATTAAATTATAAAAGTTTAAGAATGACTTTTTGATAAATTATTTAGGGTAAAAGTGGAAGAAAAAACAATAAGCAAAAGTAGTTTATGTTTTCTATGAGGACTGATTTGTAATAAGGAAAGGTTTAGACTTAGAATGGTCCATCAACCATCAAAGTTATACTATTGGCTAAATAAAATAACTTTTTCAAAAAAGTCAGTTTTTTGACTGCACCGTAGAACTCCCCAAAAATAAATGTTATGTTAACGAGTGTTTTAAAGATATTGTTTAAGAAAATCAATAAAACAATATTTTATTTTGAAATATAAGTCAAACAATTGCGAAAGTAAGTAATAGAGAGACCGTTCTCGATACAAAAGTTACATTTTTCGATCAATACTCAAAAGGGATCCTAGAAAATGTAGTCCAGTGGCTAAAGAGTTGAGACCATTGAAAGAGTTTAAGAAATAATAATTATATAAATTTAACACACATATTACTTTATCATCTTTTTTAATAACATTGTTTTTTTTTTGAGAATCCTATAATAAGAGATGAGGGATGTCCTGTAAGTATAATTCAGTTTGGTAGCTACCAAAACCATTATACGTAAGGGTGGGGTTTGAACTCCAGATCTCCTACTCATCACGTTGCTTTGTTCCTCAAAAGCTTAACGGTGGTAGATTTGAAAAGATTAGAGTAGGGCTATATGCAACTACAAAGTCTTCATTGGATTCCTCTATATATTGCCAAGCCAAACAATTAAGCATGTTTTGCTTAGTTATCAACTTGTGCAATGGAGAGTAACTGACACTTGTTCAACTTTGTGCCTAATAAGTTAGGTTTATGGTCAGTGGTGGACGCTGTTTGTTGTTAACAAGTCTGATAGATTCACATGTTTCTTTTTCGATACTGGATTTGAAACAACTCATCTTTCCGTCATTTTGCTGATTTTATAGAAGAGTAAACATTGAAATCAAAATGTCTCTAATTGTGACAGTCATTGTCCAAATTCCAACATTTGTTTTATTAGGAGATAAGAAAACATGATTGTACACGTAAACTAAAGGAGCGGCCACGAGTTTAGTTATCTCATATCTTTACTGATTGTCAAATTGATGCTATTATTGCTAATGAAACTACTAGTTTTCCCTTGAAAAGAAACTATCAAGTCAAACTTCATTGACAATATAATGTACATGCATTGCTATTTGCACTCAGTAGTTGATGAATGTTGAAAAAAAATCAAGATATCCGGTATAGTTGAATAATAAGAGAAGAGTATATATAACACTGCCTAATATTATGGAGTTGAACATGATTGATATTATCATTGAATTCAATTCAAAGATAGTGGTGGATGGTTTCAATTGCATTATAGATGATTTATCTTAAATTTGCATAATTCTTAATTGATGTCTAAAAATAATTTTTAGACACCTAAATCCAATCTATCACTAGAGAGAGAAAGAAATAAAGATAGTGATATATAATAAGTTAATGATATGATAGAAAGAGAGTAATTGAGAGAAAATTAAGTTTTAAATGAGTGTAAAAAATGTAAGAGTGTTTACATATAACTTCTTAATTAGTGTAGGAGAAGTTTAGATTCTTTTCCCCAAACTATTTTGACGATTTTACCAAAAGGAAAGTGAATATGGTTGCCCATAGAGGAAATAACCAAATGTTGTTTACAACGACACTATATTGAGAAGAGAAATGTAACACACTTTTGGAGGGAAGGTGGAAACAAAAATCTAGCTTTCTCAAATTGGTGGATTAGTTCACTCGCACGTCTTTAATGTATTTGATTTGGTTTGGTGAAATGAGATTTGGGTACCCCTTTAAATAAAATATTTTGCTTTTTAGAAAGAAAAAAAAAAAGTAACCTTTTGGATTGCCTAAATGGTCTCTCTCCAAAATCCAAAAACTAGGCCTAATTCACTAAAGACTAAAACGACGTTATTACACCCCTACACAACTAGGAGGTGTTCTCAAAACGGTAAGAATTGCCCTATATCCCCTAACGATCATGAAACACTTCCTTACACTTCAGCACACAACGCTCGACAGTTACATAACTTACCTTTTGCAGCTGTCAACCAACGAATACGGGCCATCGAAGATTCCAACTCATCATCTATAAAAGAAGATTTTCCTAGTCCTCCAAAGTATGATCTTTGAACCCTGGCTTACTTATGCTATATTGCTCACACACTAACTTGAGGTTTTTATCAAAACAAAGTGAATATGGTTATCCATATAAGAAAGAACTAAATGTTGTTTAAAATGACATAATATTGAGAAGAAAAATGTTACACACGTTGTAGGGAAGATAGAAACAAAAAGCTAGCTTTCGCAAATTGGTGGATTAATCCACTCGCATGTCTTCAATGTATTTGATTTGGTTTAGTGAAATGAGATTGAGTACCCCTTTAAATAAAATATTTTGCTTATTAGAAAGAAAGAAAAAAAAAATAACGTTTTGGATTGCCTAAAAGGTCTCTCTCGCCAGTCCAATATCCAAAATCTAGGCCAAATTCATGAAAGCGCCCAAAACGAAGTTATTCACACCCCTACACAACTAGGAGGTGTTCTCAAAATGGTGAGAATTGCCCTAGATCCTCTAACAATTATGAAACGTTTCCTTCCACTTCAACACATGGCGCTTGACAGTTACAGAACTTACCTTTTATAATTGTCGACCAATGAATACTGACCATCGAGGATTTCAACTCATCATCTATAAAAGAAGATTTTCCTAGCCCTCCAAGGTATGCTCTTTAAAAACCGGCTTACTTATACTATATTGCTCACACACTAACTTGAGTGCATCCCCCCACCCCCACCCCACCAAGAACTACAAGCTGCTCCTGGACGTTGTTCTTGTAATCCTCTATGATCAATTGACAAGAAAATCATATGGCTAAATTATGTTTTTCATTTAAGTTATTTTAAAGTAGTTTTGTTCAATTTTTGTTCTTTTAGATATAAACATTAGATATTTTAATCGCCTAAGTTTTTTCTTTTTATTTTGCTCTTGTAAGTTGTAACTTAATGGATCAATTTGTTAAAATAAAAAACTTAAACGATCAAAATAAAACTTAAAAATAATTTATCACCAAAAGAAGATATAGATAAAAAACTTAATCGATCAAAATAAAACTTAAAAATAATTTATCCCGAGACCTCATTGTTTATGGGATATGTTGATGAATTCTTTCAAATGGATTTTTCTCAAATTTTTTCAAGCTACGCCATTAAACATGATAGAGAAAAGAAGATATAGAATTATAAAGAAAAGAAGATATTGGGTATGTAGTTAATGTAACAATTGATTAAAACTGTGACAATTAGACTTAAGAGAATCCATTCCCCCATTTGCATGAAGTGGTATGCAATTTCAAATACTATTTACTAAGGAAAATTGGAATTTTCCGACCACATTTTCTCAGGAACTAAAATATATTAGCAAAATAGTGAGTTGAAGTATCTTGAGAGTGTTCTTAGAAAATTAAGCATGCTTGAGGAATCATTTCCTCAGAACGTCCTCAGAACGCATACATCAGGTGTGACTATGATTTAAGCATGCATTAAGCGAAAACATTTCTTAGGTCAACTAACTCATAATACATACTACTTTGTCCTCTATTATAAAAATAAATAATATATGGTGTATATTAGGAACTAGATACGTCATTTATTGAATTAACTTAAAAAGTGAACCTTATCTTATGTGTGAGAACTTTTCATCCTTGGAACACATTTCCATTTGACATTCGAGTCACTACTCATTTTCTGATGGATTTTGTGAGAAAAATAAAGATTTTCTATGTAAATGGAATTTGTAGCTTATAATGTTTAAAATAAATGATAAACCATGATAAATAAAATATATAGAGAAGACATATTGTGTTAGTGCCAGCGGTAATATATTGGGTTTGGGGTACTACATTAAATGAAAGATTGAGTTGGAAAAACACCACCAAAAGAGAAAGATGTTTTTTGTTTCTCTCATAAGCAAACACATGTGAAACTAACCTGGTCATTTGGTGTAAAATCAAATTTTAAAAAGAAATTAAATGAAAGTTTATAACCATTCGTGTGCTTTGTATGAACATTGTTGTCGTACATTTAAGCATTTTTCATATTGGTATATTACTTGTGTCGGAAAACATCACATTTTTATTCTCATCAATTAAACCACTTGATGTTGATAGACAAAAATACACGTTTAATAATATTTGCGGATTCAAAAAAAAAAGATAGACAAAAATACACAAAATAAAGTTACTACTAAAAGTTAAAAGTCATTAGTCGGTTTTATTAATCATTTGTCTTCGCGGTCGTTATTACCTCATGCGCTTGCAAGGGATGCCATGTTACTAGCTAGTTATGCCGTTTATTATGATATACCCAATTGTATTGAATCCCTTATTATTAATGAAATGCTATAAGCAAATTTCTCTAAAAAAAAAGATAGAGACGAAATGTGTGTGGAAATCATGTCATGATGCTAAGATTGAGAAATTTTGATCACAGAGCCTCAACCCATCTCGCTCATATTCACAATTAAAAAAACAAAAATTAGTGAGGGAAATTTAGTGAAGGAAAACATAAAATTCCTCTCTAATTCCGTCACTAAATTTTGCGACCAAAGAATTTGTGAGGGATTTTAATTTTTCCATCACTAATTTCCCTCCCTAATTTTGATTTTCCTAGTATGATCATAGTCACATAATTATCTTGACATGGTGTGAATTGGTTCCGGTACTTATGCGAATTGGTTTGCACTTCGCACAAATTCCCGCTACAAATTTAACATTTGCATAAGGACGTGTATATGACCTTTAACATTTGCCTAATGATTTTTCTTTTAACATTTCCCTAGTGACAAATTTTAATATTTGTCTAGTACATACATAACATGTATATAACCTTTAAATCTCCTTAAAAATAGTTGTAAAATCATTATTAATGTCACTTTAATTGATGATAATTTATCTCTTCTCCAATCACTTTTTAAAAAATGCAAAATGGTGACTCGGATACTAACAGGATCAATCTTATTTTTTACTACCTCTTACGACTTCGATAATATTCCCGTGTATTGTCAATGAGTTTCTTGAGTAAAAAAGAGAGTATATAAATTGAAGTAAAACAAGTACAATTCTTAACAAATCCATCACAAAACATAATTGATTGACCAACATAGAAACCCAATGAATTAGACCAAACTAGAGAATAGAAAGAAAAAAAATACTAATCTAGGAACATTTTGATCCTTTTGTGTATCAAACTAAGCTTTCTTTGGCAAAGCAAATGAAGAGAAAATTGATGCTATGGCTGTGGTCAGAAATCCAAATAGAAGAAGACTAGCAGAAGCATTAGCCTTTCCAAAGAATGAGTTTAAGGGAAGATCATCTGCTTTGAAGAACCTATGCAAATCTTCTGTGGCACCAAATCCAGCAGCTGAACCGGAAAGTAGAAAGTATGATATAATCTGTCCAAGGAAAAAACAAATGTTGTTTAAAATGACAATATACTGAGATAAAAAAAAAACATATAGGGTAAATTATGTTTTGTTTATTTAACTTAATTTTAAATTTCACTTTAGTTCCTTAAAATATTTTGTTACATTTTGGCCAAGTTATAAATATTAATCATTTTATTATAAAAGCAACCACACTGAGTCACTGTGATGCTAACATATGCATCGTGATATCAAACACACACTTAATCTCTAAGTTTTCCGTTTCATTTTTGTCTTTGCAATTATAAACATTACAAATTTTGATCTCTTAAGTTACAAATATTACACATTTTAGTGATTTCTATTGTTGTCTAAGGTTTGTAATTTAAGGGATCAAAGTGTTCATTTTTATAACTTAAAAACCAAAAGTGTAATTTAACTAAACATATATCATATAAAATCATTTCAAATATACTTGAAGACTTGTTATGAGATGTTCATGTACCTTATCACCATAAAAATCAAACTTATAGCCTGCGCCACCATTTAATACACGATTTCCTGATACCACACTGAAAATTGAAAGTGCCATTTGCAAACAATTGTATGCAAACCCAATTACTATTGCCGAGAGCATGTATCTACATTTCCAAAATTGTAGCTAGTTAGTATAGAAAATATGAAGGAAAAAAATATAGAAGGAAAAAACAAAACTATACATGATTTTTCTAGATTAATTAATTAAGGGTTAATATATGTTTACCTCCGTAATATTAGCATTTTGTTTTACCTTCCTATAAATATATTTTTTAGATTCCAAACTTGTCATTTGAAGATTTTTTGGTTTTGGATCTTCATAAATTTTGACTGGAAAAAATCGATGATATGGCAGAGAGTAAACAAAAATTCGCTCAAATTATAGGGTACAAAAATATCTTAATTTTTAAAAATTTATGCAGAAGGTCCAAAACCAAAAAATCATCAAATTACAGGATTAGAATCTAAAAAAATGATTTTACAAGAGTATAAAGTAGGAATCGCTAATACTACAGGTAAACATATATTAACCCATTAAATAATGTAAGCCACTACTATGATTTTATTCATAATAAGATAGTAGTCATATGCTCACCTATAAGCATGGATATCTTTGAACTTAAGTTCAGATTCCCCATCTAAAGTTTCCTTTGTTAAGACAATGACTATGAAAGCAATGAGAAGGAACACAAATGTTAACACCCTCAAAAGGAGGAGGACAGTTCTTGAAACTGCTGAACTTGAGGGTGCACTGGTAGTAGCAGCGGTAGTAGTATTTGTGTTAGTCTCCATCTCAAAATCCTTTAATTCTTATTACTAAAATAAAAACTTTGTTTCTTTGTAGAAATGTGATGTACTTTGTGGCCTTTTATAACATGAAATTTTGCAAAATTAATTAACCAAGATATGATCAATGTCAACTTGCCAAGTAGATAAACAGAATGATTCCGAATAAAATAAAAATGGATGACTTTGAATATAGTGGCATCACAACATGTCCATTGTATTGACTTAGAATTAATATGTGGTTGCTTAATTTTTTTTTTAAGAAAGCTCAATTTTTGATACATTGACTTTGCATTGGTTGACCATTAACTAGTTACTACACAACTTCGATAATATATCACTTTTTTTTTATAGATTGTCCTGCAGATTCGGGAATCTTGTAATCTATTTTTATTGAAGGATTCAACATCTTTTTAAAGCATTTTGCATGACAGAAAAATAGCTACGTACTATTGATCATTCACAGTTAATGGTCAAGTCAACCAATGATTTGCAATATTGTCTGAGAAGAAGGGGATTCTCTCGAGTGAATTTTTCATCGGATACAGTCCAATGTCAATCTCTATCGTTGAATGGTTATTTAATAATTTTGACAAAGTCAATTATAGAAAAATGTGGGGTTGTTATTCCACTGCACTCTTCTAGAGAGGATCTTCTCCTGTCTCGGACTTATGTTTAGTGCTTCTTTCGTTTCACATTATGTGTCCTTTTTCATTTTGCTAAAACTCAAACGACAAATGTAATGTGAGACGGAAGGAGTATCGTCAAGGGAGCTCTATCTTTCTTAAACACTCTTTTAGGCAGAATTCGACTATTGATTTGCAATAGTGTGACACTGTTCCTTTCCTGTAGACTCGATTATTATTGACAAGGGAGTTGTGTTTTTTCCTCTTAAATGAGTTTATCCAATTAGTTACGTATATGATCTGTATAATTTGACTTTTCAATACTCACGTTCTTGGACACAAATTTGAAGACTTGGATTACCGTCGTGAGCTACCTATTTTTTGTATGGGACAAAATTAATGGTCAATTTATTGCAGAAAGGTTAAATTATTATTAGTAGTACGAATTGTACCCTCTGAACCTCCTTTTAACATTCATTTGACCAACATTCTTTCGAAAAAACAAAACCTTCATTTGACCAACATCTCAATTTATATTACTGGGCTACATTTTTTTTTTATAATGAGGTAATCTACGTAGTTAAACCTTACATATTAATTCATTGACTCTACATTGACTGACCATTCACCCATTCACTATTTAACTAGAAGCAATGATAGGTTGACACTTTTAATGTTATACCTCTTTATACCACTCTAAAAATTTAAGTTGACCAAATATATGATCTATGTGATCATATTTTTTAGTTGTGTGATCACTATTTTTCCATTATTTATTTGGTTAACTAAGTGAAAAAATAGTGGTCACGCGTATTTTAGCTGCATGACCATATTTTTCAGCTTCTGAACGTGGTCACGTAATTGAAAAATATGGTCATACAGATTATATATTTGATTAATTAATATTTTTTAGAGTAATAAAAAGGGATGTACACATTAAAAGTGTTGATCTATCTTTATTCTTAACCCTTAGCTGTAACATTGATTGGCCATTCACTGGTCTTTACATTATTGTTACTTCGTCGGTAGGTCAACTTTTTTAGTCGGTCAACAAAATAAGAAACAAAGTTTCTTCTCAAAATTTAAAGCCGAATAGCACAATTGTCGTAAAACTATTTTTTTTTTTTGACAAAATTGTCGTGAAACTTAATTGTCGACTTAATTTTATAATCCTTATAAAAACTTAATTTTATATTAACAAAAATGTTTTTCGGGTATTCTTAGTATCAAGCTAGATTCTTTTTTGTTTAACACCACCAAAGAAGATTCTTTTTTGTTTACATAAGAGAAAACAAAGAAGGAAAAAAAAAAGCAAAAGGAGAAAAAACTGGTCCTTAACCAAACCGATGAGAAAAAACTGGTTCTTTAGTGTTCTCATCTCTGATTCATTCCATAGTGGACTGAGTCGATATCATTTGTTTTAACAAACAACTCCTCTAGTGATACTCAATGTTCAGTCACTGGTCGCTTTAAGACTCGTCTTAAGGATGTTCTATTTTATATCTTGTACCATTCAAGTATGATATGATACTTCTCATTTGTATCTTGTATCATTCAAGTACAATATAATATGATACTTCTCATAATGTAATTTTAGAGTCATAATCTTCTTAAGGCACCTCATGACTCTTTCAATAGCATGGAAATGCTTCTCATCCGTCTACTAGTAAACTTGAACAAAAGTTTCACTACGTGGCCAACGTCGAGTCTAATACATTCACAGACATACCTAAAGACTGTCAATGATGCTCACATATTTTATTTGTCTAACACCATCTCAAGTGTTGTTGAAAATTTTTACACTTGGATCATAAGGTGTGCTTGCAAGTTTACAGTCAAATAATTACATTTCCTTAAGATATTATCAACTTTGTGAGATTCATCAGAAAAGTTCTCTTTTATGATCTAGTAATCTTGAAACCAAGCATTACTTCAACTTCTAGGTCTTTCTTATCAATGTTGTTAATAAACAATGATTTCACATAATTCATATGATCGTTCAAATATTATTTCCATGTTTGTGGTAAATATATTTGTCACTTTCATTCACTTTATACTCATTCGATAGCATTAGAATGTCAAATTTTTTATGTCATTCCTTAAGAGTTTATTTTAGACCTCACAAAGAATTATCTAACTTACAATCCTTGTTTCCTTGTTCATGAATCACAAAACTTTCAGGTTGTTCCATATAGATTTCTTCTTCTAGTTCACCATTTAAAAAGGCAAATTTCACATCCATTTGGAGTACTATCGAGTTATGAACAACGGCTAAAGGGACTAGTACTCTTATGGATATGATTCTAATGACTGGTGAATGAGTATCGAAGAAGTCTATATTTTTCTCTCTGTCTAAAACCTTTACCTACAAGGAGAGCCTTGTATTCATCAACTGTCCCATCAGGTTTTAGTTTCCTTTTCCAAAATCCAAATACAACCGATTGATTTTGCAACTATGAGGCAAGTCAACCAAGTGTCATGTTTTGCTAAACTCTAGAAAATCCATTTCATCGTTTATTTCTTCTTGCCATAATTCAGCATCCAATGAGGATATAGCTTCTTTAAGGCTTAATGGATCTTCTTCCAATGTATAAACCATGCTCATACTCTTTAGCAATTCTAGCTTTCTTACCTCCTCGAGGTTCTATAACATCTCGTACGATGTTTTCATAACTATTTCTGATTACTAAAATGTGATCAGATATAGTGCCCCCACTAGTTCTTAATTTTTCAAAGGGAATTTATTTTGCCCATACTAATGTCGTGCTCCCACTAGCGCCCCACTAGTGCCCCACTATTCTTTATTTAAAGAGGTAAATATTTACATAGAAATCAGCATCGTTTTATTCTATGATCACTTTAGCATTTAGGTCATAAAACCTATATGTTTTGATATTTATAACATACCTGATGAATGCACATTCATAGGCTCTACTAGTGAGTTCAACTCTCTTGTGGTCCAGAATCCAAATATAATCTAGACAATCCAAGTTCAAACAATAAGACAAGTTGGGTTGTCTTTTCTTCAAAAATTTCTTAATAAGAATTTTTGTTCTTAGACTTTGGTACTCTATCCAACATAAATTTCAATTTTCATTATAGAAATTGAACATATTAAGCGTATCAATTTTATTTTTTAAAATTCACAATCATCAATATGATAAAATATTATTTTATCATTTCTAATTTATGTGCCATCAAGTTCGCACATGTCATCATTAAATATAATAAAACAAAGTAAGTTCTTTAGCAAGTTTGCCACTTGACAGCTTTTGAGAGCCTTTGCTATTTTAAAATCATCTATAATTGGAAATATTTCTTTAATTCTTTATTTTTTATTTTTTCAATTATATAATTAATGTATTATAACTAATTTAATTTTTTAGTTTTTTAAACCAGCTTTTTAATGAAATTTCGATGAGAAAACGGTGGTTCTAGATGGAACATTGAACCTCTTCCCCCTTTGGTCAAATTTCGATTTCTCTTCCCCTTCGATTTCTTTCCTTCCACTGCGCCTCTCATTATTTTCTCACAATTTCCAATCACCTCATCAATGTTATTTCTTCAGTCAAACCATCTCCATTGCAATTGATTCTCAACAAGGATTTTTTGTGTTTTTCTAAATCTATTTTATGTTTCAAAATTTTGTTTTGATTCTGTTTCTAACAAATTTATGTTTAAATATTTCTAGGGAGACAAGATTTAAGGTTCAGTTAGAAAAGCTCTGATGTTTCAATTTGAGAATAATTTAAGAATATCTGGTCTTCTGATGTTGCCTCTAATACATACTGGTTATTTCTGGATAGCGTATTTATATATCGATTATTCTCTGTTACATTGTTTAGTTTGAATTTATAGATAATCCAGTTTATTTTAAACTGCAGTTCTGCACTCCAGATATGCAATAATCCCTGTCATGCATTTTTTCTCTTCTATGCTTCTAACATTCTTTATCTCATTATAATATATTGTGTTTTCTTACAACTCTTGGGGCTTCAATATCTCTTAATTTTCTTCAGTCTTATTCTGGCGCTTGCGTGTTGTCAAAATCAAAGTACAATGCATCATCCTAACGCTGAATGTCAATTTAGTTTCGTATGATTCTTAACAGTCTCTTTTCTTATTGATATACCAATATTGTTCATGGAACTAAATGTCATCTTTGTGTCTTTTCCCACAAGAATGCATATTATACATGTCTCTCTTTAAGTCTAAGTCAACTATGTCTTATTCAATAGAAAATTAAATACCACTATTTATGTGGGTATTTAAAATTAAATATCATTATTTAAACACTACTAATGTATGTATTCTATTTTATGTGGGACCTCCACACTCTATTTTTCCAATTCACACACCACTAGATCAAAGTTTAATTACTTGGTGTTTAATCTTCCAACCTTCCAATTTATTTCCATCTTCACACCAATGTTCCAACAGATAGTAATAACTAACTACGAAGAAAACATCCAAAAGACGAAGAACACAAGCGATTATGCACGAAAAAATCTGCCCCTGGGTGTACAAAGTTACACTTGTGTGCCCCATGGCATTTTCCATGCGCCCTCGGGTGCGCAAAAAAGCACCTATGTGCCTCCCCAAGTGTGGTCTGGGGGCTCCAGGTGTGTTATTTCGGGTAATAAATTCTTTTTGCTACTTTTTGGTGGAAAAATCACAATTTTAAGGCACAAAGCCATGTGGAAACATAGCCAATAAATACAACTCCTTTCATTCGTAATTTTTCATTCAAACGAAGCGGTTCAAGAGGAAGACAAACACAAGGAGCTTCAAGGGAGGAGTCTTTCTCCTCACTCTAAGTTTCTAGGTTATGTTTTATTTCTTTAGTAATTTGTATTTAATTACCATGAGTAACTAAATCCTATGTGGTAGGGTTCTAAGATGAACCTCTATTTTATTTTGTTGGATTATTTAATTTATGTCTTTTTATTTAGTTATTTTATGTGTCTTGTGTAATTTTATTATGCGAAGTACGTGATTCTTTCACATGACCTAGGACACACCTCCTATAACAGTAATTTACTAGATTAAAGAAGTGAGATACCTAATATAACGGTGAATTATCCGAATTAGGAAGTATTTAAGATAATGGTGGACAACCACTCGAATTAGGGAAAATGTCTTAACTAGGAACACTGTGGCTGAACCTACGCACCTAGAATAGTATAATCACCCTTTTATCCTTGGTAAGGTAGACGAGATAGGGCTGCTCGTTTGTAGAACTACCAAGAGGAAGAGTATGTTGATGTACTTCTAAGATTCATAGATGAGGGAACCTCTAGGATAAATTTAAGAACTCTAGTTTAAGTCTATGCCTCAATTACCTCTGAGAGAGTAAGACGCCACACTACAAACTACGAGTGCATACGAAACCACTTTAGGATTGACGAACCTACAACCGTATAATGCCTTAACCCACACGTTAATCTGGTGCAACTCAACAGTTGGAGGGGATAAAATCCCACGAACTCATCACCTAAATGGTTACCACCAATTCCTGAATAGACTAACTGTTACTTAACAAGTAAATAGAGGGGATTCGAAGAATCATATACACCGCTAACATTCTACAATAAAAAACATGTTACTTCTAAACTCTTACTCTGAGCAAATAGACCAAATTGCAAAAACTTCCCCCTCATCTTTTATTTAATTGTTTTCTGTTTAAAATAAGTAATGTGAATTGTCTAATTCAAACGACAATCGTTGTAGATATGATACTCTACTTATCACTTTGAACCAAACATGGTATATTTGACAACTATCCCATTATCCTAAAGAAAGGATATTAATTTGTCCCTTTCAGCACAAGGACATCCTTGTTTCCTACTGCCTCTTACGACTTTGATATTGTTCCCTATATATTACTAATTTGATCACTGATGAAATGCAATGCGTTTTCTTGAATACAAAAAAGTGCATATAACTTTGAAGTAAAGCAAGAGGCATTCATCCATTCTATTAAAAAAATCAAAATAAGAGCAACTCTTAAGATATAAAACTTAAAAGAAAAGAAGGAAGATACAAATCCATTGCAAACGAAATTAGAGAAGTGAAAATAAAATAGTAATCTAGAAGCATAAATCATTAAGTGCATACAGCAATGCTTTCACTAAAGCAAATGAGATGAAAATTAATGCTATTTAGCTCTTTTTGGCAAAGCAAATGAAGTGAAAATTGATGCTATTGCTGTAGTGAGAAATCCTAAAAGAAGAAGGCTAGTTGAGGCATTAGCCTTTTCAAAGAATGAGTTCAAGGGCAGTTCTCCTGCTTTCAAGATTCTATGTAGATCTTGTGAAGCACCAAATCCAGCAGCTGAACCGGAAAGTAGAAAGTATGATATAATCTGCCCAATAAAAGAACCAAATGTTATATAATGAAACATACATTGAGAACAAAAACATATAGACTAAATAATGCTTTTGGTATTATTTTTAAGTTTCATCTTGTTCCCTAATTTTTATGTATCTTAAAAGTTACAAAGCTTAGACAATTTTTTTCTTTCATTTTCGTCCTTTTAAGTTATAAATAAACAATAGTCCCCTACAAAAAAGTTATAAACATTTGTCTGTAAAGTTACAAATCTTAGACACCATGAATCTTATTAAGAGACTAAAATAAAACGAAAATAGTTAAATGGTTAAAGTGTCTGGCTTTTTTGTAATTTAAGAGACCAACATAAATATTTTCAAAAATAGGGCTTTTGTAATTTAAATTGAAAATAACTCAAAATGTAATTTTTTATGTAAACTAAAAATGTAATTTAACCAAACATATATAATATAGGGAATATTATTCCATATACACTTTTTTTTTTATCAAACATATATTTTTAAGACTTGTTATGACATGTTTGTGTACCTTGTCACCAAAAAAATCAAACATATAGCCTCCATCACCACTTAATACACGATTTCCTGTGACCACGGTGAAGATTGAAAGTGCCATTTGAAGAAGGTTGTATGCAAACCCAATTACAATTGTGGAGATCATGTATCTACATTTACAAAATTGTACCAAGTTAATAAAGAAGGAAAGAACAGAACTATATATGATTTTTCTATATTAATTCATTTGAACCACTATGATTTTATCAATAATTTTTTCGTAGCCATATTATAGGATTGATTAGTATATAGAAGGCCTCTTCCATAAAAAAGCACAGTAAACGCATCCATACACACTTCAGGTATACCCTCGTCCCTCAACATATTGTAAAATTACAAGGCCAAACGTCAGGGCTTGTTGACTATAAAATTAATGTTTGATATTCATATACTTTATAAAGGTTTATACACACGTTGCTAGCAAATACCAAAAATTGTCACCTATTTTTGCATTGGACAATCATTTTATGTAGTTATCTCACCTCATAGGAAGATTTACAGGTAGTTGTTTTATATATTAAAAAATATTTACATATAGTTGACGCCTAAGACAAAGTGTGGACCTAAAACAAGACCTCTACATTTTGTCCAAAACAAGGCATTTAAAAAGGAAGGGTTTGGCTGACTATTATATCTCTTTTCTTATTACATCATAATCTATCGCATAAATACCTCTCTCAAGGTGTATACACCTTTGGGTTGTCCAAAAAACAATTTCATTATAGGGTATTTGAAGTCTTTGGCAGTATTTGGGGCCTACTTATGAATTGGCTTGGAATTCATTCATTTAACCCATTGTATTTTTTTTTTGGTCATCTTGTGCAATTCGATAATCGGGGTGACAGTTCCAGAACTATTTGGTCTTCGTTACATATAATTTGATTAGTTTTGTTTAGATTCTATGGAAGGAAAGTAGTCGTATTTTTCAGCGTCAAGATGAATCAATTCTTCACTTGCTCGACATAGTTAAATATTTATCATTTTGGTGGTTGAAGGTGAAAATTCCAAACTTAGATTTTGATCTTCAACTTTGGTGGCTTAATCCTATTTTGTGTATGGGTTTTCTCACTTAGTTTCTCAGCTTGTTGGTTTCTTGTTCGGTGTTTGTTACTATAATTAACTCTTTTCATTATTGATTTATATCCTAGCACTCTAAAAAAACATGTAAAACGTATATATCCTTCTCAAATTGCTAATTATATTATATTGATCAAAGACCGAGAAGCTTTAATTTCTTTACATTGTCAATGCTGAGGTTTACACTGAACAAATCACAATCAATCATACCTAACTTTATAAGTAGTTATTTTTAAAGTTGAAGTTTTGTTGATCTGATGAATATGATTGATCGATGGTGTAAAATCTTTACATTAACAATGTAGACAAATTAAATTCTTATATATATAACATTAATCATTAGATAATTAATTGAATAACTACACAAACTACATTAACACTCACCGATAAGCATGGATATCGTTGAACTTAATTTCCGATTCACCAAAACTTGTCTCTAAAGTTTCCTTGGTTAAGACCATGACTATGAGAGCAATGAGAAGAAACACAAAAGTTAACACCCTCAAAAGTAAAAGAACAATTCTTGAAACCGATGAGCTTGAGGGTGTGCTAGTATTAGTCGTTGCAGTTGCTGTTGCAGTGTTTGTGTTATTCTCCATCTCAAAACCTTCTAATTCTTAGTTCTAAAACAAATTAAAACTTTATTTTCTTGTACAAATATTATGTAGTTTGTGGTCTTTTATAACATGAAATTGATAAATTTAAATAACCAACATAAGTACAAGGTCAACTTGCCAAGTAGCTTAATGGAATGATTCTGAAAAAAATAAAAACGGGTGACTTTAAAAATAGTGGCATCACAACGTGTCCATCATATTGGCTAGAATTTCTTGTTGCTTAAAATTTTCTATGAAAACTCACATTTTGATGCATTGACTTTACATTGTTCGACCAATATAGTACCAGTTACAAGTTGTAGCATTTGTGTCTTCTGAATACAGTTAGTGACCACTCAACTTCCATTTGAAATCACGTTTTTTTAATAGATTGTCCTGCCGTTTCGAGAATCTTGGAATATTTTTCCTTTGCCGGATTCAACATATTTTTTAAATGATTTTTACATTAAAACGAAAATAGAACAAAATTTACGATGTTATTTTTTTCGCATCTCTTGGCTGGAATTGTAATATTGGCTTGTAATGTTCCAGGGAGTTGTGGACAATGAGTCTAATATGATGTTATTTTGAATGGCTTGAGTCTATATTAGGTGACTTTGAAATACAGTATTGGACAAAATTTGATAAATAAACAATTACCTATGAAATTGTAAGTTTCGTCAATTACCTTCTTGAAATTAACAAAACTTCAATTACCCCCTTGAAATTGCACAATGTTAATCAATTTACCCCCTCCATCAAATTTTTTTGTTAGTGAACATGACGTTTTGCAAATACCCCCATGAAGTTTTGCACTTATGTGCAAAATGCCCCCAAACTAGAAAATTTATATTTTTTTTTATGTGTAATGAGAACTATTGCTATTCTTTTTTATTTATTTATTTGGGGGGAAATATGATAGAAAGGTAGAATTTTTTTTCTGACCCTATTGCCAAAAAAAATTTCAAGTCTGACCCCCTTTGAAAATTAATCACCAAAATGACCCACTTTCATTTTTTTGAGGTTTTTTTTTGTCGTTTCCCTCATTCCCGCCGTTTCAAATGGCGGGAATGAGTCCCCTTCCTGACATGTGTCAGCTCGTGACAGGCTGACACTGATGTGACCTTTTTTTTAAAAAATTTGTGTTCGTTCCCGCCATTCCAATTGGCGGGACTGATTTTTTTATTTTTTTTCTTCGTTTTTTTGTTTTTTTGGCAACATATTAAAATACAATAATAATAATAAATAAATAAAAACTAATTAGATTATTCATAAGAAATAAAAATAAAAACTACTTTCTCCGCGGAAACCATTTACGCCAATAAAAATAAAAACTTTTTTGGCACCATTGATCATTTGAAAAAAAAGAATAGACAACGAGGAAGAGGAAGAGCAAGACCAACGACCCGTACGAAATAAAAAAGATAAATTATGTGCTACGGGAGGTCATAGTTTACATTGGCGTAAATGGTTGCCGCGGAGAAAGTAGTTTTTATTTTTATTTCTTA